>Ga0075428_100000054_pt1 | contig 91405 bp, 76 predicted proteins | sample RhiMetdeltSRZDD2_FD_75291 | JGI IMG/M metagenome (GOLD analysis project Ga0075428, IMG submission 75291) | Populus rhizosphere microbial communities from Tennessee, USA - Rhizosphere MetaG P. deltoides SRZDD2 | ecosystem: Host-associated > Plants > Roots > Rhizosphere > Soil | place: USA... | reverse complement strand
CTCGGGATCCTGTGCGCGCAGCTGCGGCAGTCGTTCCGGATCGAGCAAGGTGGCATGCACGTCGGCGGCGGCGGCGCGGGTGCGAAGAGCGCGCTGCGCGTCGCCTTGGCGCACAGCCATCAGTTCCAGACGATCTCGGTCTGGGGTGGTGTGCGCGAAGAGGAAACAGCACCGCTGCGACGGCTGCGCCACCGGCGTGTGCAGGTGCTGGACCTGCCGGATGCGGCGACACTGCGGGCGCACTTCACTGCGCTGCATGCCGCGCGCGCGGAGACCGGCGTGGCCGCCGACGTCGGGTTCACGCTCGACGACCTGCACGATGCGGCCGCGAAGGGGGACGAGACGAGTTACTTCGCGATCCTCCCCGACGACGCGGTATTCCTCGGCACGGACGCGACGGAGCGTTGGACCGGGGCTCAGTTCAAGGCGTTCGCGATGCCCTACTTCGAACGCGGCCCGGCGTGGATCTACGTGCCGCTGCGGCGGTGGGTCACGGTGTCGGTCGATGGCGCGTTCGCGTGGTTCGACGAAGTGCTCGACAACGAGGGCTATGGCGAATGCCGCGGCTCGGGCGTGTTGGAACGCCGCGCAGAGCGGTGGGTCGTGCGCCAATACAACCTCACGGTGCCGGTGCCGAACGACCTGTTGCGCGGCGTGGTCGAGCGCATCCGCGCGTTCGCCGACGGGCGCGCGCCGGTCGCGACAACGATCGTCGTCGTGCGCCATGCCGAGAAGGTCGCCGAGGGCGAAGACCCCGATCTGACCGAGGGTGGCCGCGCGCGCGCGGAAGTCCTCGCGAAGACGCTGCGCTCTTTGCCGGTCCGCGCCGTCTTCACGACGCAGTTCGCCCGCACGGCGGCGACGGTCGCGCCGCTGTGCCGCGACAAGAAGCTCGAGCCCGTGGCGGTGCCTGCCGCGGAGACCAAGAGCCTCGCCACGCGCGTGATGAAGGAACACCTCGGCCAGACCGTTCTCGTCTGCGGTCATTCGAACACGGTGCCGGCGATCCTGAAGGCCTTCGGCGTGCGCGAGTCCCCCGCGATCGCCGACGACGAGTTCGACTGGCTCTTCGTCGTCACGCTCGGCCCGGACGGGGCGCAGTGCCTTGCCCTCAAGTACGGCGGCTCGTAGCGTCTCGTGCTCTTCTCAACTTCGAACAACAACGCATGAGCAGCAAGAACACCGGCTCGACCACGAGGGTCGACGAGATCGCGGACGGGATCCATCGCATCAGCACGCCGCTCGACGTCGTGCCCGGTGGCTTCACGTGCAACCAGTTCCTGATCGTGGACGACGAGCCGCTGCTGTTCCACACGGGCATGCGGCGCATGTTCCCGGTCGTGCGCGAGGCGATCGCGCGCGTCATGCCCGTCGACAAGCTGCGCTACATTGCCTTCTCGCACTACGAGGCCGACGAGTGCGGCGCGTTGAACGACATCCTGGCGGTGGCGCCGCGAGCCGTCGCAGTCTGCAGCCGCCTCGCGGCCATGACCTCGGTCGAGGACTTTGCCGATCGGCCGCCGCGTCCGATGGCGGACGGTGAGACGCTTGCGCTCGGCCGGCACGTCGTCGAGTGGTACGACGCGCCGCACCTGCCGCACGGCTGGGAATGCGGATACATCGGCGACCGCACGACGAAGACGCTGTTCTGCGGCGACCTGCTGACGCAGGCCGGGGCCAACCCGGAACCGATCACGGAGCGCGACATCCTGGGCCCGAGCGAGGTGATGCGGGCCAAGATGGACTACTTCGCGCACGCGAAGAACACGCGCGACCTGATCGGCCGGCTCGCGCGCACGAAGCCTCGCACGCTCGCCTGCATGCACGGCAGCTCGTGGCGCGGCGACGGCGAGCGGCTGCTGCTCGAGCTTGCCGGGACGCTGACGCGGTAGCGCGTCACGAACTGCACGACAGCGCCGAGCAACCGGGCTTGCTGCGCGCCCACTCGGGGCGCTTCTGCGCGAGGTCCTCGTTGCCAGGCTGTTCGTCGAACGGCCGCTCCATGACTTCGAGCAGGCGATGGACCTTGCTGAGGTCGCCGGCGTGCGCCGCGTCGATCGCTTCCTGCGCGAGCCAGTTGCGCAGCACGTACTTGGGGTTCGTGGCGTCCATCGCGCGCGCGATGTCGGCAGGCGAACGAGGCTCGCTGCGCACGCGTAACCACCACCGCTGCAGCCAGGCCACTCCCGCCGCAGCGTGCGCCTCGGGCACGGGCCCGTAGAACGCGGTGCGCACGGCCGCAGGCAGCGCTGCCGGCGCCGCATCGTCGACGACGACCTGCGACAGCGCGCGAAAGAACAAGGTCATGTCGGTCTCCGCTGCGCCGAGCCAGTCGAAGCACTGCTGCAACAGCTCTGCGTCGCCGCGCTCGGCCGCGAACCCGATGCCGAGCTTCTCGCCGAGGCGTCGCCTCGCCTCGCTGAAGTAGGTACGTTGATACTCTTCGAGCGCTTCGATCACGGCCTGTTCGTCTCCGTCGAGCAGCGGCAGCAGCGCCACGCCGAGGCGCTCCACGTTCCACAACCCGACGCCAGGCTGGTTGCCGAAGCAGTACCGCTTCAGCCCGGCGTCGGTCGTGTTCGGAGTCCAGCCGAGATCGAAGTCGTCGACCCAGCCATACGGCCCGTAGTCGATCGTCAACCCGAGGATCGACAGGTTGTCGGTGTTCATCACGCCGTGCACGAACCCCACGGCCTGCCAGTGCGCGATGAGTCTCGCCGTGCGCTGCGCGACCTCGACCAGGAACGCGGCGCAGCCCTGCTTGCCCGGCGCGCGAAACTGCGGAAAGAAGTGCTCGAGCGTGAAGTCCACGAGCTGACGCAGCAACGCCGTGTCGCCGCGCGCCGCGGGCAGTTCGTAGTTGCCGAACCTCAGGAAGTTCGGCGCCACGCGGCAGACGATGGCGCCCGGTTCCTGCTTCGGATGGCCGTCGTAGAACATGTCGCGCACGACGTCGTCGCCGGTCGAGACGAGCGACAGCGCGCGCGTCGTCGGCACGCCGAGGTGGAACATCGCCTCGCTGCAGAGGAACTCGCGGATCGACGAACGCAGCACGGCGCGCCCGTCGCCGGCCCGCGAGTAGGCCGTGGGTCCGGCGCCTTTGAGTTGCAGCTCCGCGACAGCCCCGTCGGGCCGCACGAGCTCGCCGAGCACGATCGCGCGGCCATCGCCGAGCTGGCCCGCCCAGTTGCCGAACTGATGGCCGCCGTAGTTCGCCGCGTAGGGATCCATGCCGGGCCACAGCGCATTGCCGCCGAGCACGCGCGCCGTGATCTCGTCCTGCATCAGCGCTTCGTCGAGGCCGAGCTCGCGCGCGAGGGGCCGCGAGAACGCGAGCAGACGCGGGTTTCTGACCGGTGTCGGCGACACGCGCGACCAGAGGGCAGAGTACACCTGCCGCGGCTCGGTGTCGGTGCGCGCGTCGCCCGGCAGGGAATCGAGCAGGCGGCGGGTGAACACGGGCAGCTTCATCACTGCGTCCATCCTACGCGCAATGCACGGCAGAACGCTGCCTGCGGTGAACCGCCAGGCGCGCTGCGGCCCCCCTTTGCCCTGCTATCGAGCAGGCGGGCGCCGCTCGATGATGTCGCCGGGCGCGTAGCGGACCTTCGCCGCCTTCGCATACTTGTCGCTTTCGGCGCGGTAGCCCGCGGTGACCGCGAGCAGCGTCGTGTGACGCGAGCCCTGGAGACCGAGCAATTGGTCGTAGGCGAGCAGGTCGATGCCTTCGAGCGCGCACGTGTCGACCCCGAGCAACGCGGATGCGGTCATGAACTGGCCGAGAGCCAGGTAGACCTGTCGCGCGTTCCAGCTCGCGAGGTCCTTCGCGGCCCAGCCGTTCTCGATGAAGTCGACCAGGACCTTGCGGTAGCCCGCGAGTGACTCGATCGTGGTGCCGCGCACGGCGGATTGGCGCTGCATCAGGCGGTCGACGTCCGCGGCCGTCATCGTGCGCAGGCCGAGGAAGACGACGAGCTTGCTCGCGTCGGTGATCTGCGCCTGGTCCCAGGACCGTTCGCGCAGTTGCCGGCGCAGGGCCTGGTCGTCGACGACGACGAACTTCCACGGCTGCAGGCCGAACGACGATGGGCTGAGCACGAGCGCCTGCTCGAGGGCAGCCCAGGTCTCGGCCGGGATCGCGCGGTTCCGATCGAAGTGCTTCGTCGAGTAGCGCCAGTGCAGGCGCGCGAGCAGGTGTTGCGGAGTGGTCGGCTCGTGCATTGGGCTGCTCAGTTACTGGCCATCAGTTCTTCGCCATCAGGGCCGCGACGCGCTTGCTGAACGCGGCCGGATCGGACGGCATCGCGCCCTCCGCGAGCAGGGCCTGGTCGTAGATCAAGGCCGACCAGTCGGCGAACTGGGTCTCGTCGGCGAGGGTCTGCAGCTTGCGCACGACCGGGTGCTCGGCATTCAGCTCGAGGATGCGTTTCTGCTCCGGCACCTCGTGGCCCGCCTCGCGCAGGACCCGCTCCTGCCTCGCGCTCATGCCGTGCGTGTCGTTGACGAGGCAAGCCGGCGAATCGGTCAGGCGATCGGTGATGCGCACGGTCTTGACGTGCGCGTCGAGCGTCTTCTGCACGCGCTCGAGCATCGGCGCGAGCTCCTTCTGCTGCGTCTCCTTCTTCTTCTTCTCGTCCTCGGTCTCGGGCAGGTCGAGCGCGCCCCTGGCGGCCGAGACGAAGGTCTTGCCGTCGAACTCTCTGAGCGCGTCGATGACCCATTCGTCGATCGAGTCGGTCATCAGCAGCACTTCGCAGCCGCGCTTCCTGAGCGCCTCGATGTGCGGGCTCGCTTTGGCGACCGCGAGACTGTCGGCGGCCACGTAGTAGATCGACTTCTGGTCGGCGGGCATGCGGCTCGCGTAGTCCTTGAGTCCGTGCAGGCCGTCGGTGTTCGAGCTGTGGAAGCGCAACAGCGCCGCGAGGCGGTCGCGCGCCTCGAGGTCGTGATAGACGCCCTCCTTCAACAGCCGGCCGAACTCGGACCAGAACTGTTCGTAGCGGCGCACCTTCTGCTTCTCGCCGTCGACCTCGCGTTCGGTCTCGCCTTCGCCGGCGAGCTCCTCGAGCAGCGAGAGCGTCTTGCCGACGATCTGCTTCTTGATGAAGCGCGTCGTCGCGTCCTTCTGCAGGATCTCGCGCGAGACGTTCAGCGGCAGATCCTCGCTGTCGACGACGCCGCGCACGAAGCGCAGCCACTCGGGCACGATCTCCTGCGCGTCGTCCATGATAAACACGCGTTTCACGAACAGCCGCACGCCGCTCTTCCTGCGCTCGACGAGGTCGAACGGCGCCTTGCTCGGCAGGTAGAGCAGACCCGCGAGCTCGTGTGCGCCCTCGACCTTGAAGTGCGTCCACGCGAGCGGCTCCTGCCAGTCGTGCGAGAGGGACTTGTAGAACTCCTTGTACTGGTCGTCGGTGATGTCGCTCTTCTTGCGCGTCCACAAGGCACTGGCCTGGTTCAGCGTCTGCCACTCGACCTTCTTGTTGTCGTCGGCGCCGCGTTCGACCTCCATGCGGATCGGCCACCGCACGTAGTCGCTGTATTTGCGCACTACTTCGCGCACGGGCCACTCCTGCGCGTATTCCTTGGCGTCGTCCTTCAGGTGAAGGATCACGTCGGTGCCGCGACCGGTACGCTGGCCGCTGCGGACCTCGAAGTCGCCCTTGGCCTGGCTCTCCCAGACCCACGCTTCGTCGCTGCCGGCCTTCTTCGAGACGACGGTCACGGAGTCGGCGACGAGGAACGCAGAGTAGAAGCCGACGCCGAACTGGCCGATCAGCGCGATGTCCTTCTTCTGCTCGCTCGTCAGCGACTGCATGAGCTTCTTGCTGCCGCTGCGCGCGATGGTACCGAGGTGGCTGATGAGCTCCTCGCGGCTCATGCCGATGCCGTTGTCGCGGAACGTGAGCGTGCCGCCCTTCTCGTCGCGGACCAGCTCGATGCGCAGCTCCTTGTCGTCGCCGAGCAGCGAATGGTCGGTCAGCGCCCTGAAATTGAGCTGGTCGATCGCATCCGCGGCGTTGCTGATCAGTTCGCGCAGGAAGACCTGGCGGTGCGAGTAGAGCGAGTTGACGACGAGCGAGAGGACCTCGTTGACCTCGGCCTGGAAGACGTGCTTCTCGACGGTTGCGGACATGGCTTCGTGCGTGCGGGGGAAATCGGGGGGACCAGGATTGCGACTGCGCGGTTGCGGTTCAAGGGGCTGTCTGCAGGACACACGTGAGTCACGTGCGACGCCGGCGCGGGCGCCCCTTGGGTGCGAGCAGCACGAACCATGTGCTGAGCACGACCGCCGTGATGAGGTGGGGATACAGCGTGGAGTGCTCCCGGATGGGCGCGAGCAGTGGGGCCAATTGCTGCTGGGCTTCACTGCGCCGGACGAGTGGCGGCGCCTGCGCCATCATGTCCGCGTACAGGACCTCCAGACGGATGCTCCACCATGCCCAGAATGCGAGGGCGGCGACGCAGAAGGCCTGCAGCACCCGGCGTGCCCAACCCGGATGGAACGCGCCGATGCCCGATACGGGCAGCAGGAACAGCAGCCAGAACAACCAACCGCGCTGCGACCACAGCGAGTCGCCGAGCCACGCGTGCAATCCGACACCTGCGCCAGCCAACACGCAGGAGCCGAGCACGATTGCGTCTCGTCGCGCGCCACGCTCGAGCGCGTGCCTGCCGATCGGGTGCACGAGCAACAGCAGGTTGAACAGTGGGACCGCGCAGCACGTCAGCAGTACGAAGCCGAGGTAGCTGTACGTGACGATGTCGGCGCTGGTGGTGTGCCCGGCATCGCGCAGGGCACGGCCACCGAAGCGCGCCACCAACCACAGTCCGATGATGATCTGGATCTGGCGCGGACCGGAGAACCGTTCGAGCCACAGGAACCAGCCGAGCACGAGCCGGTAGAGCGGGTTCTTCGCCTTGAGCGCCTCGACGAGCCCGGCCCGCGCGCCGTCGAGAGTCGGATCGCGCCGAAGGGCCTCCTGGAAGTGGTGCAGCGCCGCCTTGGCATCGCCGCGGTGCAACATCGCGATGCCACGAGCCTGGTGGGTGTGGGCGTTGTCGGGGTCGCGCGCGAGCGAGGCGTCGACCGAATCGGTGGCCTCGCTGGCGCGACCGAGCTTCGTCAACGCGAGCGATCGCAGGTTGAGGCAGTCCGTGTCCTGCGGGTCGAGCTGCAGCCCTGCGTCGGCGGCTGCGAGCGCTTCACTCCAGCGTTTCTGCGCGCACCGGATCTGCGCGAGCCCGCTGCGATGGTCGACGTCGTCGGGATCCAATTGTATTGCGCGCAGGATTGCCGCGACGGCGCCTTCGAGGTCGCCGCTGTGCAGCAGCACGTTTGCCAGGGTGCTGTGGGCGAAGTCGAGCTCCGGGTCGATGGCGACTGCCCGTCGTGCCTCGTCGAGAGCTGCGTCGAGCTCGTCGTGTTGCACGAGTGCATGGGCCAGCAGGGCGTGTGCTGGCGCGTGGTCGGGTTCCTGGGTCAGGAACCCGCGCAACTCCGCGATCGCCATGTCCCAGCGCCCCTGATCGAACAGCAGGGTGGCGCGCTTCCATCGGGCGTCGGCGTCCATCCGGAGAGTGTGCCGGTGAGACTGCCGTGTGCAACGCAGCGATGGTCAGCGATTCGATTAGCGCAGGGTCGCCCACAAGATGATCACGACCACGATGCCCACGAGGACCAGGATTGCGATGCGGCGTTTCGCGGCGCGGCCGAGGCGGATGTCGCCGAGAATCCAATGCCAGAACGCGAAGACGAGCACCATGCCGGCGCTGCCCTGAGCCACCTCGAGCAGGGTCTTCGACGTCATCAGCGCGGCGAGCCCGCTCAGCAGGCCTGCGAGGAGCAGCGCAGTTCCCACGCCAGCGGCCACGACCTTCTCGGTGCGGGTGAGGGCGTGCCTGCCGACCGGGTGCAGCAGCAGGAACAGGTTGGCGATCTCTGCCGGGACGAGGAACACCGCGACGAGCGTGCCCTTGACCCAGGTGTAGCCAGTGGTGCCCCCGAGCAGACGCACGCCGGCAGCGCAGGCGACGACTACGAGCACGGTCGGCAGCACTCTGTGCTGCCGAATCAGCGAGAGCACACCCTGCCGCAAGAGCAGGATCCCGCGATAGACGCGGTTGCGGCCGCGCAGCGCCTCGAGCAGTCCCTTGCGCGCCTTCTCGTCGGTCGGATCGAGTCGCAGGACCGTCAGGTAGGCTTGCGTTGCGGCTTCGACGTGCCCCGCGCCGAGGTGCAGCTCGCCTTGCAGCCGGTGCAGGTCTTCGTGCTCGGGCGCGAGGCGCAAGCCGTGCGCGACGCTGGCCGCAGCCTGCTCACGTCCGCCGGTCGCGAGCAGGATGGAAGCTCGCGTGGCATGGTGGTCGGCGTCGTCCGGGTCGAGCGACAAGGCCCTGTCGATGGCTGCCAGCGCGCCGGTGCGGTCGCCGCGTTCGAGCAGGAGCGTCGCATGGAGGCCATGGGCGTCGGCCTCCTCTGGGTCCGACTCGAGGCAACGCTCGAGGCTCGCCCACGCGGCCTTCGAGTGGCCGTTTGCGGCCTGCATGAGAGCCAGCACGTAGTGGCCGTGGGCACTCTCGGGGTCGAGGCGGACGGCTGTCTCGGCACTCGCCACCGCGGCGTCGTCGGCATCGAGCTGGCTCTGCGCGAACGCCAATGCGATGTGTGCCTTGGCGCTCTCGGGCTCCACCGCGAGGTGTCGCGTGGCCGCCGCGGCCGCTTCCTTCGGCCGGCACAGGCGCAGCAGCTCCCACGCGCGCTGGAGGTCGTCGTTCATGAGCCCAGGCCCGCTCGCGCATCGGATGCGCTCACAACTTCAGGTAGTCCTTGAGGTCGTCGTAGAGTCCGGCTTCGTTCGCGTAGAGCACGTAGTTCTTCGCAGTCGCGAACCACTCCGCAGTCGTCGGCTTCTGCGACTTCGCCGCTGCAAGCAGGTCCTTCGTCCGCAACGGTTCGGGCAGGCCGCTCGCCATCGCATCGTCGAGCTTGCTCTCGATCGCGCGGTCGACGAGTGCCTTCAGGTCGGCCCCCGAGAACCGCTCGGTCTTCGCGGCGACGCCATCGACGTCGACGTTCTCCTGCGGCTTTCCCGCGAGCAGGAGCCGCAGGATGTCGGCGCGCGCCTCCCTGTCGGGTGGTGGCACGAAGATCACGCGGTCGAAGCGACCGGGGCGCCGGAACGCGCTGTCCATGTGCCATGGTGCGTTCGTGGCCGCGAGCACGAGCAACCCTTCGTTGTCGGCCGCGAGCCCGTCGAGCTCGGCGAGGAACTGGTTGATCGTCTGGCGGCCGGCGCTGTGTTTCATGTCGCCTCGGCTCGCGCCGAGCGCATCGACCTCGTCGAAGAAGAGCACGCACGGCTTGTGCTGCCGCGCCGTCGCGAAGACGTCGTGCAGGTTGCGTTCGCTGCGTCCGATCCACATGTCGAGCACGTCGTGGATGCCGACGCTCAGGAACATGGCATCGACTTCGCCGGCGGTCGCCTTGGCGAGAAACGTCTTGCCGCAGCCGGGCGGACCGTACATCAGGATGCCGCCGCCGACCCTCTTGCCGTAGGCCTTGTAGAGGTCAGGCCGCTGCATCGGCAGCACGATCTTCTTCCTGATCTCGTCCTTCAGCTTCGCGAGTCCGCCGACATGCACGAACTTGACGTCGGAGCGGATCGGCCGCAGCTTTGCGCCGGCTTCTTCGTCCGGCACGTTCGAGTTGCGGATGCGTCCGTCGACGACTTCGTCCTCGTCGCCTGCAGGGGCCAGGTCGACGCCGAGACGCTCGCTGAGGTCGGCATCGCGCAGCGAGGGGTCCGCATCGAGAGCGGCCCGGTAGTGGCGCACGGCGGCCTCGACGTCACCCTCGGCGAGCTGCAACTTCGCGAGGTCGATGCGCGCGCGGTGGCTGCCCTTGCCGACGAGCTGTTCGAGCACGACCGTGGCGGCCGAGTCCTTGTTCTGCGCACGGTAGGCGCGGGCCAACAGCAGCATCGTGGTTTCCGCGCCTGGCTCGAGCCGCAGCAGCGCGAGCAGTTCCTGTTCGGCGTCCGCGTAGTGTCCGTGAGCAAAGAGCGTTTCGGCGAGCAATCGGCGCAACGGCACGTTCTCGGGGCTCGCCGCCAGGGCGGCTCGCAGCGATCGGATCGTGGCGTTGGCGTCCATGGGCGGGCATTGGGCCAGAGATCGGATGGTTGGGCAAGACCCGCCGCAGGGCGAACGAGGTGTGGCTCACGGACGCCTGCCCGAGGCGACGATACGATTCGCGGCGGCACGGCGGCCCTGTCCCCGGCGCCGAGTACGGTCCTCACTACCCCTCAGAGGAGTCCACATGTTCCGCTCGTTCGCCGGCGGTCTGCTCCTGGTGTCGGTCGCTGCGCTGTGCTTCCCCGACGTCGCGAAGTCCCAAGACGAGCCGCCACAGGGCACGCCCGGAGCGGCGTCGATGCTCGCGACGAGGCGCTTTCTCTTCGTCGTTCACGATGGGGTGTTGCACCAGTTCGACATCAACACGTTGAAGCTGCTGCGCTCGGTCCGCCTCGGCGCCGAGCCGTCGGCGCCGGTCGCAGAGCCACCACCTCGGGAGCCAGTCGCGGTTGCGCCCGTGAGGCGGCCGGCGGCGCGCGCCGAGCCGGAGGTGAACGTGTCACCGGCCGCGATGACGAAGGTGGCTGCGAACGCGGTGGCCTGGCTCGTCCGGCACCAGGACGAAGACGGCAGGTGGGACGCGGAAGGTTTCATGAAGCACGACAAGGAGGGGGCGGCGTGCGACGGTGCCGGCAATCCCACCTACGACGTCGGCGTCACGGGGCTCGGCCTTCTCGCGCTGCTGGCCGAAGGCAACACCGTGCGTGCGGGACAGTACCGGGAGAACGTGCTCCGAGCCGTGCGATGGCTGCAGGAGCAGCAGCAGGAGAACGGGCTGTTCGGCACGAACGCGGGGGCAGACTTCATCTACGGGCACGCGATCGCGACCTACGCGATGTGCGAGGCCTACGGTCTGTCCGATCACCGGCCGATCAAGCCCGTGGCCCAGAAGGGGCTCGACTACATCGCATCACACAGAAACCCGTACGGCGTGTGGCGCTACCAGCCGCGCGACAACGACAACGACAGCTCGGTGACGACCTGGTGCGTGCTCGCGTGTGCGTCGGGGAACTTCTTCGGCTTGCAGGTCGACCCGGCCGCGCTCAAGGCAGCCAGCGTCTGGTTCGACTCGGTCACGGGCCCCGATGGACACGCGGGCTACCTGAAGGTCGGCGATCTCAGTTCGCGCAGAGCAGGAGCCGAGAAGAGATTCCCCCCCGAGCTCGGCGAGGCGATGACCGCGGCCGCGCTGCTGTGCCGCTACTCGCTGGGCAGGACTCCCGAACAGAGCGCCGTGATGGAGCTGTCCGCCAACCTGTTGGCGAGCAAGCCCCCGTGCTGGGATCAGGCGCAGGGGTCGATCGACGAGTACTACTGGTACTTCGGCACCAAAGCGCTGTGGCATGCGGGCGGGCGCCAGTGGGCCGAATGGCAGCGCAAACTCGGCGACGCCCTGATCAAGACCCAACGGCGCGACGGCAACTTCGCGGGTTCGTGGGATCCGGTCGGCGTCTGGGGCGAGACCGGCGGCCGCCTCTACACGACCGCGTTGCTCGCGCTCGCGGCGCAGACCGCAGGACGTGCCAGGCGCTGAGCGCGCGACTCAGAACGAGCGGACGCGCTCAGCGCGGCTGCCAGGCGGCCTGGAAACCCGCGAGATCGACCGCGGCAGCGGCGGCCTCGGCGGTGGCGCTGCAGCGACCCTCGCGCTGGAACTGCCGCCACGCCGCGGCAGCCGCCGCGACGGCGCCGTCGTCGGCGTCGAACGCGGCGAGCGGTAGCGCCTGGGTCCAGAAGAAGTCGCCGCCGAACAGCGTCGCCGGGCCGCGCACGATCTCGACCTCCTGGCCGAACGGGCACCCCAGCGGGGCGGCCATGCGCGGCTTGCCGGCGCGTTCCTCGTCGTCGATCGAGGTGATCGCCATCACGACGCTTTGGGCCACGCGCATCGGCACGTCGGTGTGCACCAGCGAGGGATCGAAACGCTGCCATCGCTCGTCGGCGAACCACTCGACGATGCGGTGCATTTCGAGCCGCTGGCCGGTGGTCGGCACCACCGCGAGCGAGCGCGCCGGCACCGAGCGCTGGCGCAGGAGAGCGACGCCGAGGTTGGCGTTCATCGTGCAGATGCCGTGATTGCCGCTGGCCAGGAGGCCCAGCGCATCCAACGTCTGCGGCCGCTGCTTGGGCGCCTGCCGTGGCAGCCATTGCTGCAGTGCTTTGGCGAGCACCGTCGGGGCGGCGTCGGCGGGCGCGAGCTGCGCCGCGAGGGCGCGGATCGACTCGTCGTTCGCCTGCGCGCACGGCGTCGCGGCCAGGAACGGCTTCGCCGTCTTCGGCGTCGCCGGTTCGGGCCGTTCGGCCAGCAGCACGACGGCGTTCCACTCGATGGCGACTTCGGTGCCGTTCTTGCCTTGCACGGTGGCGACCAGGGTCGCGCCGGCGGCGTCGCGGCGCAGCACCAGCGAGTGCAGCGCCGCGGCAGGCTTGGCCAGAGCACCGAAGAGCAGCGGCACCTGTCCATGCGTCTGCTGCGGCACCGGCAGCTGCAGCGTCGCCGGGGCCGTACCGAGCAGCTTGACCGTCGTCGCCCCGCGCACACCACACGAACCGCCGGCGGCAAGCGTCACCGGTGTCGCGGCATCGAGGCGCGCCGCGACCGTCGCGTGGTGGCGAGCCAACTCGGCGAGGTCGAGCACGACGTCGCCCGCAGCGGCCGCTCCCTGCTGGGCCGCGAGGGAGGACGACAAGCAGCAGGCGATGGCGAAGCGGATGCGTGGCAGCGCGCGCAGGCTCGGCATCGACGCATGATACCGCGGACTGCGGCACTCCCGCGGGGTGGCTGCCAACGGACTCGGCTGGTTCTGGCCGTTCGTCGCAGCGGTGACCGCGACCGCCATCGCGCTGCAATCGCTGTTCACACGCCGCGTGCGCGTCCGGCGCTGGCGATGTCGCCGGCGTTCCCGCGTGCTTCGTCCCACGCGCGGGGCTAGCATGCCGCCCCGTGAAACTCGGCAAGACCGTCGGAATCAGCATGGCTGCCTGGGCCCTGTGCATCTCGGCCCTGCACGGCACGTTGAACCTGCGCTGGTTCCAGGGCTCGGCAGCGATGGCAGCGGGCCAGGAGCGCTTCAAGGTCGGCTTCATCCCCGTGACGTGCCACCTCACGTGCCCGGTCACCGACTTCATCAACAAGCAGCTGCACGGGCAGGGCACGTTCGACCCCGTGCGATTCAACGGCTTCCCCGAGCTCAAGGAGGCGTTCCTCGCGGGCTACATGCCCGCGACGTTCATCCTCGCACCGCTCGCGATGGCGCTGCGCGAACAAGGCGTCCCGATCAAGATCGTCTATCTCGGGCACCGCGACGGCACCGCGGTCATGGTGCACAAGGACTCGGGCGTCTGGCGCATGCAGGACCTGCGCGGCAAGCGCGTCGCGGTGCCGAACCGCTACAGCAACCAGCGCCTGTTGTTCTTCCGCGCGCTCAAGCAGGCCGGCATGACGTTGTCGGACATCGAGATCGTCGAGATGCCGCCGCCGGACATGCCGGCCGCGCTCTACGCGAAGGCCGTCGACGCGATCACGAGCGGCGAGCCGTTCATGGCGCAGACCGAGCTCGACGGCTACGGGCGCGTGCTCTGGCTCACGAAGGACGTGTGGCCGAACTTCATCTCGTGCGTGCTCGCGGTGCACGAGGACATGATCAAGCAGAACCGCGAAGCCGTGCAGCAGCTCGTCGACGGCATCGCGAGCAGCGGCAAGTGGATCGACCAGAGCATGGACCACCGCATGGACGCGGCGGAGTTCGTGTCGAAGCACTACTACAACCAGCACCCGCGCCTGCTGCGTTACGTGCTCAGCAAGCCGCCCGACCGCGTCAAGTACACGAACCTCTCGCTGCGCAAGCCGGACTTCGAGGAGATCGAGCAGCTCGGTCTCGAGTCGGGCATCCTGCAGGGAACCGCGCACTTCGAGGACTACACGGACGCGTCGTTCGTGCCCGACGATTCCGTCGTGAAGCCCCACGCGTGGGAAGGGCTCAAGAAGTGATGCAGGAGGTCGTCGTCGGCGCGATCCGGCCCAGGCCGGCGAGCAGGAATGGCGCGCGCGCGCGCAGCATCCTGCTGCCGATCGGCACGGCCGGCATCCTGCTCGCGCTGTGGCACTTCGGCGTCGTGGCCACGGGCAGCGACCTGTTTCCGACGCCGGTCCAGGCCGTCGGCGGCATCGTCGAGCTCGCGCAGAAGGGTCTGCTGCTCAAGTACGTCGTCGCGTCGTTGTTCCGCGTCACGATGGGCTTCGGGCTCGCGGTGCTGATCGGCGTGCCTCTGGGGCTCATGCTCGGTTGGTTCCGGCCCGCGTTCCTGGCCTTGAACCCGCTGATCCAGGCGCTGCGGCCGATCTCGCCGATCGCGTGGATCCCCGTCGCGATCCTCTGGTTCGGCGTCGCGGACGCTGCTCCGATCTTCCTGATCTTCCTCGCGAGCGTGTTCCCGGTCACGGTCAGCGCGATGGCCGCCGTGCAGAACATGCAGCAGGTCTACCTGCGCGCAGCGCAGAACTTCGGGCTCGTCGGCCTGCCGCTGTTTGCCCGCGTGATCCTGCCGGCTGCGCTGCCGCAGATCATCACGGGCATCCGCATCGCGCTCGGCGTGGCCTGGCTCGTGGTCGTGGCCGCCGAGATGATCGCCGTGAACTCGGGCCTCGGTTACCTGATCATCGACGCGCGCAACGCCGGCAAACGCTACGACCTCGTCGTCGCCGGCATGGTGATGATCGGGTTGATCGGGTTGTTGCTCGACCTGCTCGTGCGCCGGCTCGAGCGCTTCGACGAAGTGCGGTGGGGTTATGGACAGCAGTAGTGCTCTCATCGAGGTGCGCGACACCTGGATGTCGTTCCCGGGCAAGCAGGGACAGTCCATCGACGTGCTCGAGCGCGTGAACCTGCAGGTGCGGGCCGGCGAGTTCGTCTGCATCGTGGGCCCATCGGGCTGCGGCAAGTCGACGCTGCTGAACATCCTCGGCGGCTTCCTCGTGCAGGGGCGCGGCGAAGTGCGCATCGAGGGCGCGCCGGTCGTTGGTCCGGATCCGGGCCGCATCTTCGTGTTCCAGGAGAACGGCGTGTTCCCGTGGCTGACCGTCGAGCAGAACGCCGGCTTCGGTCTGTGGCGCAGTCCGCCCGCCCAACGCGACGAACGCGTGCGCCACTACATCAAGATGGTGGGGCTCGTCGGCTTCGAGAAGGCGTATCCGCGCGAGTTGTCGGGTGGCATGCGCCAGCGTGTCGAGATCGCGCGTGCGCTGGCCGCGAACGCCCGGGTGCTGTTCATGGACGAACCGTTCGGCGCGTTGGACTTCCTGACGCGGCTCAAGATGCGCGCCGACCTCGTGCGCATCTGGCAGGCCGAGCACAAGACGATCGTGTTCGTGACGCACGACATCGAAGAAGCCGTGCAGCTCGCGGACCGCGTGCTCGTGATGACGAGACGCCCCGCGACGATCCAGGCCGAGGTCGTGATCGACCTGCCGCGGCCGCGCGATCTCGACGCACCGGGCTACCTCGCGTGCCGCGACCGCATCTTCGAGCTGATGGGCATGGATGCCCACGGCGCTGAAACTGCCGCGTCGCGTTGACCTCGGCGCGCTCAGCCGGCGGGTCCGGCTGTCGCTGGTTGACGCAAGAGGCGCACGAGCACCACGAACGCGGCGATGAGACCGAAGCCAACCAGGTTCTCGTGCAGGCTCGGTGGGAAGACGAGCACGTAGCCGGCGTCCTTGACGAGCGCGGCGAAGCTCGAGACGCAGAACGGCATCAGGTAGAGGCGGAAGATCTGCCAGCGGTCGAGCTGGGTCGTGCCCGAGCTCGACGAGCGTGTGCCGATCAGCAGCGCGGTGCCAATGATCGCGCTGAGCCCGAGCGACGTTGCCCAGAGCCTGATGTCCGTGTCGAAGTGGTGCGCTATGTTGACCGCGTACCAGATCGCGTAGCACCAGAGGATCGTGCGTCCGGTTGTGAGCCGCGCAAGGTAGGTCGGGAATCGAGGCATGGGTGAGGTTGGAGAGCTCGACTAACGCGACACGCGCCCGGCTTCGTCGAAGCGCACGACCTGGCCCTTGCGCAGCGTCTCTGCGTCGCGCGTGACGTCGGCAGCCAGTCGACATCCGGCAAGCCGTCCGTTGCCGTGCAGGTGGACCGCATCGTGCGAGCTCGCGACGCAGGGCACCCCGTCGATCGTCAGGGCGTCGCGCGCGAAGAACGAGCGCAAGCTGCCGTCGGGATGGAACGTCGTGGCCGTCTTGAACGGTCCACCGCGGCACCAATAGCCCGCGATCAGCGTGTCCTGCGCGAGGAAGCAACTGCGCAGCCGGCCCTCGTCGTCGAATACGAGGTAGGTGGCCGCGGGCAGCCGGTGGCCTTGGATCGCCGCCTCCTCCGCGAGCTCGCAGGTGCTCAGCTTGCCGTTCTGATGGAAGCGGACCCAGCTGCGACAAGGCAGTCCCTGGATCGCCGCGGGCTCGGCGAGCAGGGCCACGGCGATGCCGCCGCCGTCGTGGTGTTCGATGGTCGCGGGTCGATAGCGGGCCGGCGCCGGCTCAGCGGCACTCGAACACGAGCCGCTGCCGAGACCGCCGAGCAGCACCGCGATGCACCAGCCGGCCCGTTTCGAGCTGGCCCGTTTCGAGAAGGGCCTGCCGTCGGTGTGAGGGGCTGTCTGCATGCTGGGTTCGGCCGGAGGCAGCGCAGGCTTGCCTCTGCGGCATCCTGCCGGCTTCCAGCCGCGGCGGGAAGTGGCCGATAGCCCGAAAGGAGGCAGCACATGGAATCCATGGCTCCGATCCTGAGGGCCGATGCGCATGTCCACCGGCTCTACGCGGACTACTCGGGCTTGCCGTTCGGCGTCGTGACCGAGTGCGCGCAGCGCTCGGACACGTTGACGCAGGCCGTCTGGCAGCAATGCGAGGGGGATTCCTGGCGCGACAAGGCCAGGGTCTTCTACGAACGCTACGAGGAGGCCATGTTCGACCTGTTGCGGCACGACACGAGCCGCGCGCAACGCCGCTCGGACTACGAGAAGGACGGCATCTGGTCCTGGCTCGCGGGTGCCGGCGCGTCGGTGCTCGACTTCGGTGGTGGGCTCGGACTCACCTCGTCCTTGATGTGCGAGATCGGCAAGCAGGTCACGTATTGCGAGGTCGATGGACCCGCGCTGCGGTTCGCCAGGTGGTACTTCGAGGGCAATGGCCAGCGCGACATCGAAGTCGTGCGCACGCCGTCGGCAACGCCTCAGCTTCCACTGGACCGCCGGTGGGACCTCGTGCTCGTCGAATCGGTGCTCGAACACGTCGCGGACCCGGTGGCCACGATCGAAAACCTCGCGTCGGTCGTCAGTTCGGGCGGCTTGTTGTATCTGGCGATCGCTCGCACCGAGGCCGCGTGCCCGCTGCGGCAACCGGTCGCGGTGGCGGATCTGATGACCGGCTCGGCGGCGCTGCGCGCGATGGAACGTGTGCTCGAAACGAGCGACGGCCGCTGCGTCTTCCGCGCGGCCTGAACACCCATCAGATCGCCAGGTGGTCCGTCCACAACTTGACGCCGCCGCTGAGACCGGCACTGTTGTCGACGATCGTCACGTCAGGAGGCAGCTTGCAGTCGAGCTTCTTCGCGTTGCCGCCGCCGACATACAGATGATCGAAGTGCGTCATCCGGCGCAGATTGTCGATCGCCTTGAGCACGCGGTTCTGCCACTTCTCGTGCCCGACGCGTTTGCGCGCCGCGTTGCCAACCTGATCGTCGTAGGTCTCGCCCTTGCGGAACGGTTGGTGCGAGATCTCGAGATGAGGACTCAAGCGGCCGTTCTCGTAGAGACCCGTGCCGAAGCCGGTGCCGAGCGTGACGACCATCTCGATGCCGCGCCCCTGGATGACCGCGAGTCCCTGCACGTCGGCGTCGTTCGCGATGCGAACGGGCCTTCCCAACGCCTGCTCGAGTGCTCTGCCGAGCGCGTAGCCGCTCCATGCGTCGTGCCCGAGATTCGGTGCGGTGCGCACGATGCCGTCGCGCACCATGCCCGGGAAGCCGACCGCGATGCGTTCGTAGGGCGGCAGGTCGCGCACCAGGTCGGAGAGCAACAGCACGATGGCGTCAGGATGCGCGCCGACCGGCGTGTCGATGCGCACGGCGTCGCAGATCATCTCACCCTGCGCGTCGAGCACGGCGGCCTTGAGACCGGACCCGCCCACGTCGATTGCGAGCGTGTTCACGGTGATACAGGGTAGTGCGTGGCAGGCGACGAAGCTCGGTGAGTGCATCGGATTTGCGGCCCGGTCATCGACTGCTCGCGGTCCTGGGTTGAGCGGACGAGCAACGCCGCGCTGTTGCGGATCTAGGCACGCCGTGAAACTGCCATCGCCATGAGGTCTGCCGCGAGCAGCACCTCGCCCTGAAACCGCGCGCTCGCCATCGCGCGCAGGTCGTGTCCTTCGCATTCGGGATAGAAGTGCGTCAGCACGAGCTGGCGGGCCCGCGCACGCTGCGCGTGATCGGCGGCCAGTCCCGGCGTGAGATGACCGTCGAGCTTCTGGCCATCCGGCGTCGCGGCGTCGCAGACGAAGACGTCGACGTCGCGCGCGAGCTCCACGAGCTCGTCGCACTCGTCCGCATCGCCCGAGAACGCGACGGTCCCGGCGTCGGTCTCGATGCGGTAGCCGAGGCTCTGGGCCGTATGGCGGATCGGCACGGCCGCGACCTGCGCCGAGTCGAGCGCGAAGGACCTGCGCGTGATCTCCGTGAGCTGCAGCTCGTAGCCGCGTGGTGCGAGCCAGGGCCAGGCTTCGGTCAACCTGTCGACGAGCCGCTCGAGCCCGGGCGCGCCGAAGATGCGCATCGGGGCACGGCCTGCGAAGTGCGGCGAACGCAGCGCGAACAGCAAGGCGGCGAGGTCGGCGCAGTGATCGGTGTGGTAGTGCGTGAGCAGCACCGCATCGAGCCGATCGAGCGATACCCCGGCGGCGGCGAGGCGACGCAGCGTGCCGGGGCCGCAGTCGACCATGGCAGTCGTGCGCCCGAACTGGAGCAGGTAGCCGGCGGGAAACCGATCGGCCACCGGGATCGCGGTGCCCGAGCCGAGGACCGTGAGCTGCATGGGGACAACGTATCGCCACGATGCCACCGGCGTCTCGCGCTGAGACAGGGCGCGAACGCGAACGGCCGGCGCGACGCCAGGAACGAGGGCCGAACGGCCGATGAAGCCCGCGAGCCCTGCGCCGAGAAGCCACAGCCATGCAACTTTGTACTGCACCCCGGTCGTCGTTCCTTTGTCTCTTGATGCTGTGTCTCCTGATGGCTGGCTGCACCAGCTCGACGCAGGCAAACGCGCCGGTGCGCGTCGACGCCATGGTCACCTGGATCGAGCGCGTGCACGTCGAGGCCGAGCGCTCGCGTCAGGCTGTCGGCGATGCGTTCGAGCGGCTCAATGCGCTCGCCGCCGGCAAGTTCGGCAAGGAGCCGGCGAGCACCGTTTACGCGCGCTTCGTGCAGTCGACCGACCTCGCCGAGCAGCAGGCGAAGCGGTTCCGCGACGTCGTCGGTCCGATGGTGGCCGCGGCGACGCCGGTGTTCGCCGAGCGGCAGCAGAGCCTCGCCACGATCGGCAACGAACGCATGCGTCAGCGCAGCGAGCTGCGCTACTCCGTCGACAAGCAGCGTTACGAGGCCATCTCGAAGGTTGCCGTGCCGACGCAGGATCAGTTGGACGCGTTCGTGAAGTCGCTGCGCGACCACGCCGCGTTCCTCGCCTACGACCTCAATGGCGGCGCGATCGACGAGATCCGGGACGAGGTCAAGCTCGTCGCGAACGAGGCGCGCGACCTCGACCACAACCTCGAGTCGTGCCAGAGCGCGGCGCGCGCCTACGTCGATCAATTGGCGCCACCCGCCGAGCCGGCCCGCTGACAGCGCTGTAGCGGGGGTCCATGTCGCTCCTCCTGGTCGGCCTGATCGTCGTGCTCGCGCTGGCGTTCTCGGCCTCGTGGCATCGCCGGGCCGATCTGCGTCATCAACGCGAGGTCGTCGAAGAACGCGCCCAGATGGCGCTGCGCGGCAAGGACGCGGCGCCGCTGCAGGTACCCGTGATCGACCTCTCCACGTGTCTCGGCTGCGGCGCCTGCGTCAGGTCGTGCCCCGAGGACGGAGTGTTGCAGCTCGTGCACGGCCAGGCCGCGGTCGTGAACGCCGCGGCGTGCGTGGGACATGCGAGGTGCGTCGCGGAGTGCCCGGTCGGCGCCGTGAGCCTGACACAGGGTGATCTGTCGGCGCGGACCGACGTGCCCGCGCTCGACGGCGAGCTGCAGGCCGTCGGCACCGAGGGGTTGTTCCTGATCGGCGAGATCACGGCGCGTTCGTTGATCCGCACGGCCACGGTGCAGGGCACGCAGGTCGCGGCGACGATCGCAGCGCGCCTGCGCGCGTTGCCACGCGCGTCGCGCGCGCCCGACCTCGTCGATGTCGCGATCGTCGGCGCCGGACCCGGCGGTCTCGCGTGTGCGTTGGCGTGCAAGCAGCACGGCCTCGTTTTCGACCTGATCGACCAGGAGCCCGTGATCGGCGGCACGGTCGCGAAATACCCGCGGCGCAAGCTCGTCGTGACCGACGCGGTCGAGCTGCCCTTGCACGGCCGGCTCGAGGAACGCGAGTTCGAGAAGGAAGAGCTCATTGATCTCTGGCAGCGGCTCGCGCGCGTGCACAAGCTGCCGTTCCGCGGCGGCGTCACGTTCCATTTCGTCGAGCGCCGGCCCGATGGCGCGTTCGCGGTCCACACCGACGCGGGCATCGTGCGCGCCCGGTATGTCGTGCTCGCGGTCGGTCGCCGCGGCACGCCGCGGCGTCTCGGTGTCCCGGGCGAGAACCTGCCGCACGTCGCCTACGGCCTGCTCGATGCGGCGGCCTACACGGGGCAGCACGTGGTCGTCGTCGGCGGTGGCGACAGCGCGATCGAGACGGCGCTCGTGCTCGCCGAGCAGCCCGACAACCAGGTGACGATCGTCTACCGCAAGGACGCGCTCTTCCGCATCCGCAGGAAGAACCGCGAGCGCCTCGAGGCGCAACTCGCGGACGGGCGCATCGAGGTCATGTTTGGCACCGAGATCACCTCGATCGCTCGGGGGCACGTGGAAGTGAGCCAGCACGGGAAGAGGCGCGTGGCGCTACAGCTGCGCGCCGACCACGTGTTCGTGATGGCGGGCGGCATGGCACCGTTCGCGCAGCTCGAGCAGAGTGGCGTGTCGTTCGATCCGGCGAAGCGGCTGCCGGAGGGGGCGCCTGCCGCAGCGGCGGCGCCTGGTGGCGGCCTGCTGCCGGCGCTGGCCATCGGGCTCGCACTCGCGACCGTGGCGCTCTGCTTCGTGCTCTGGCACTACGACTACTACACGAAGCCCATGGCCGCGCGGGCCGCGGATCCCAAGCACGCGTTGCTGCGGTCCGACCGGAGCCTCGGCCTCTGGTTTGGCCTCCTGGCCACGGGCGCGATCGGCGCGAACCTCGCCTACCTGCTGCGCCGGCACCAGCGGTGGGGTTTCCGCTTCGGACAGCTGTCGACCTGGATGACCTCGCACGTCGGCACCGGTGTCGTCGCGGTCCTGTTCGCAATGCTGCACGCGGCCATGGCGCCGCGCGAGACGCCGGGCGGTTATGCGTTCTGGGCGCTGCTGCTGCTGCTGGTCACGGGCGCCATCGGCCGGTGGTTCTATGCATGGCTGCCGCGCAGCGCGAACGGGCGCGAGCTCGAGCTCGGACAGGTGCGCGCCGAGCTCGCGATGGAGCACGGTTTCGGCGAAACGGCGCAGTTCGCGCAGCAGGCGAAAGCCGAGGTGCTGGGCCTGCTCGATCGACGCCAATGGCATTCGTCGTGGTTCGGACGCGTGCTGGCCCTCGTTGGCCTGCAGCGGGATCTGCGGCGCACGCTACGCCGCCTGCGGCGTCATGGCCGCGCAACGAACGTCGAGCCCGCCGTGCTGGCGACCTTGATCGAGCGCACGCGCGCGGCCCACCGGGCCGCGGTCGCGGTCGCCCACCTCGAAGACCTGCGCGCGGTGTTGGGCACCTGGCGCTGGCTGCACCGGTGGTTGGCGCTGTTGATGGTCATCCTCGTGCTCGTGCACGCCGTCACGGCGATCTGGCACGGCGTCTTCGCCGGCGGCGGTGGGTTGTGAGCAAGGCCCGCGCGAGTCTCGTCCTGGCCATCGTTTCGGCGATCGCCGTGCTCGTGTTGGCGATGGCCGTGGCCGAACGCAAGTCGCCCGGCGCGATCTCGGCCGTGCACAGCCGCGTCGCAGAGCTCGCCGGCGGCGAGGCCTGCGCTGCGTGCCACGGTGGCTGGTTCGGGAACATGCGCAGCGCGTGCAGCGAGTGCCACACCGACATCCGAGCACAGATCGCTGACCGGCGCGGCTTGCACGGCTCGCTCGAACCGGGCGCTGTGGGCAATTGCTCCACCTGCCATGGCGAACACCACGGCGAGCAGTTCCAGCTCGTGAACCGTCTCGCCTTTGCGCAGGCGGGCGTGCCCGATCCCGACAAGTTCGACCACAAGCTCGTCGGCTTGCCGCTGGCAGGCGTGCACCTCGCGATGTCGTGCAAGGAATGCCACCCTCGCGCCGATGTCGAAGTGCTGCCCGAAGGCCAGAAGCGGTTCCTCGGCCTGCCCGGGACCTGCGCGTCCTGCCATGCGGATCCACACCAGGGTCGCATGCGGTTCGATTGCGGCACCTGCCACAACCAGGTCGACTTCAAGAAATCGACTGCCGCGGACCACGATCGCTGGCTCCGTCTGGACGGAGCGCACGGCAACGCCGGCTGCCGCACGTGCCACGCGGTGCACACGAAGAAAGCACTCGAGAACCTTCGACCGGGCGCGCACGAAGCGGCCCGGCAGTGCGCAGACTGCCACGAGACGCCACACAGCGCGCCGTTCCTCGCGGGCAACGCGTCGGCCGAAAAACGCACGCCGAAGGCGGTCTGCGAGGTCTGTCACCCGATCGACTACGCGAAGTTCGCCGATCCACGCGTGACCGTCACGCCCGAACGACATGCGCACGGCGGCTTCCCGCTGCAGGTGCCACACGCCGGCGTCGCGTGCGTGAAGTGCCACGCGCCGAATACCACCTACGAGGAACGCCATCCGGGCCGCGCTGTGCGCGACTGCCGCGTCTGCCACGGCGACCCGCATGGCGGCCAGTTCGACAAGGGACCGTTCGCCGCGGACGGCTGCCTCGGCTGTCACAAGGAGGGCCGCTTCGAGCGGCACTCGTTCGATCTCGCGCAGCATGCCCGCACGGCGCTGCCGCTCGACGGCGGCCATGCCGAGCTGAAGTGCAACAGGTGCCACCGCGATCCGCCAAAGCAACAGCCGCGGCAGTTCCACGGCACGCCGACCCGATGTGAGCAGTGCCACCGCAATGCGCACGAAGGGGCGTTTGGGCCCGCGCAACAGCGGCTCGCCGCGAATCCGCGCGGCACGTGCGCCGAATGCCACGTCACGCAGGCGTTCACGCGCATCGACCAGACGCGCTTCGTTCACGCCGAGTGGACCGGCTTCGCGCTCGACGGCGCGCATGCGCAGATCGAGTGCACGGACTGCCACGAACGCACCGCGAGGCCCGACGCGTTCGGCCGCCGCTTCGGGCGCATCAGGGAGCGCGGCGAGACCTTCGCCGGGTGCGTGACGTGCCACTTCGATCCACACGAAAGGCTGTTCGACCGGCCCGCCGTGCCCGCCGAGGTCCAGGGCCGCAGTGGCTGTCTCCGCTGCCACGACACGGCGTCGTTCCGCGTCGTGAACAACGGGTTCGACCACGGTGTGTTCGCGGACTGGCCGTTGAACGGCGCGCACTCGCGGATCGATTGCTCACGCTGCCACCCGCCGTTGCCCGCGGCGACGCCGAATGGCCGCACGTGGGGGAAGGCGCGTGGCCGCGATTGCTCGTCCTGCCACCGCGATCCGCACCAGGGCCAATTCGAGCAACAGGGGCGCACCGACTGCACGCGCTGCCACAAGCACGCGTCGTCGTTCGCGTCGCTGGCGTTCCGGCACAACCTCGATTCGCGGTTTCCGCTCGGCCAGCAACACGAGAAGGTGCCGTGCGCGAGCTGTCACAAGCCCGAGCCGATCCAGGGCGTGACCGCCGTGCGTTACAAGCCGTTGCCGACCGAGTGTGTGTCGTGCCACGGGACCGAGGCCGGGGGGACGCCGGGCCGGCGGAGGAGTCGATGAGCATGCCATACGGCCTGCGTCTCCTCGCGGCGTCGTGTCTCTGGGCGGCGGTCGCCGTGGCCCAGAACCCGGACTTCGAGCAGCTGCCGCTGCGCATCTCGTCGTTGCGTCCGAACGGTGCTTGCGTCGTCGACCGCGGGCGGCGCGACCTCGTGCAGATCGGCGACCGCGTCGTGCTCGAGCCTCGCAACGGCCAGGCCGTGCAGGGCTCGGTCGTCGAGGTCGAGGAGCGCCAGTCGCGCGTCGAAGTCGTCGATCGCGCGGCCGTGCTGCCGATCGGCACGAAGGGTTATCTGCTGCGGCCGAAGGGGCGCCGCGCCCCACCGGCCCGTTCGCCGGCCGAGCCACGCGCGAAGCTGCCGCCGGCTCCCGTGCAGAAGCAGGAGGAGTGGCAGTCCGGCATGCCGTTGCTCGGCACGACGCGGCCGGTTCGGCCCGACGAACGGCCGGTCCTGACCTACGGCCGCTTCTACACCGGCGGCAATCTCGTGCGCACGCTCGACTCGTGGTCGCATTCGTTCCTGAGGACGGGTGCCGAAGTCGAGGTCGACAACCCGGGTGGCCACGGCGGCACGCTGCAGTTCCACGGCGAGTTCGACTGGAACACGGAGTTCTCGGGGCAGACCGGCACCGACCTGCGGCTGCTCGACTTCAGCTATGCGAAGGGTGGCACGCGCTTTCAGCCCGTGCGCTGGCAGGTCGGCCGCTTCCTACAGCACGACATGCCCGAGTTCGGCCTGCTCGACGGCGTCGAGGTCGGTTTCCGCGGCGAGAACGGGCATCGCGTCGGCGCGAGCCTCGGTTACCTGCCGCTGCTCGACGAAGACATGGAGTCGTTCGCGGACCTGCAGGTGGCCGCGTGGTATCTGTGGAACGGCGACATCGCGGAGCGCGTGTCGTTCGGGCTCGGCTACCAGAAGACCTGGCATCGCCTCGAGGTCGACCGCGACCTCGTCGTCGCGAAGGCTCGTTACCTGCCGCTCGAGGGTTGGGACCTGTCGGCGGCGATCTGGGTCGACTTCTACTCGGGCCGCGACGGCCTGAAGGACGACTCGTACGGCATCACGCGCGCGAACGTCTTCGCGGCCCGCCGGTGGCAGGGCCAGGGCGGCATCGAGCTCGCCTACGACCACGAGGAGTATCCCGAGCTGCTGCGCAACGAGCTGGCACAGACGATCCTGCCGCTGACCCTCGCCGACGCGCACCAGGATCGCGTGTCGTTGCACGCGTTCTCGCTGCAGGACGAGGGCACGCGCTGGTTCCTGCGGCTCACGGGATGGGTCGACGAAGAACGCGAAGGTGGCGCGGCCGAGTTCGGCGTCGAGGTCCCCGGGTTGCTGCACGAGGGCGGGCGCACCGGCTTTGTGTTGTTCGACATGCAGGGGCTCACGAACAGCGTGATCGGAGGCCGCATCGAGCACGGCGGCACGTTCGGCGTCGGCCGGATCGATGCGCTCTACGAGATCGGCTTCGTGCACCACGAGGGCTTCCCGAACGACCGCGACGACCTGCTGCAGCATCGCCTTGGATTCGTGGTGACGAGCGACTTCGGTGGTGGCTGGGACGCCATGTTCTCTCTGGATGGCACGCTCTGGGACAAGGAGCTGTCGTACGGCGTCGGCATCTACCTGCAAAAGCACTTCTGAGGACGACATGATCAAGCGATATCGGTTCCAGATCCTCGCAGCGCTCTGCATGGCGAGCGCGATCGCCGCGTGCTCGGTCGTCGTGCCGCGACAGGGCGAGATGCACCGCTGGTGGGCGGGCTTCGGCCTCGTGGTGTCCCACGAGAAATTCCCCGCCGACTGCAAGCTCTGCCACGTCGGCGCTTCGTGGAACGAGCTCGTCGACGACTTCGTCTTCGACCACGCCGTGCGCACGGGCGTGCCGCTGCTCGGCGCGCACGCGACGGCGGCCTGTCTGCGCTGTCACAACGACCGTGGACCCGTCGCGACGTTCCACGCGCAGGGCTGTGCCGGCTGTCACCCGGACGTGCACTACGGCACGCTGGGCCGCTCGTGCTCGAACTGCCACGACGAGACGAGCTGGCGCGTGCCGAATGCGCGCGTCGCGCATCTGCACACACGCTTTGCGCTGACCGGCTCGCACATGATGGTGGCCTGCCATCGCTGCCACGCCGGTGCCGACCTGGCCAACTTCCGGCCGACGGATCCCGATTGCGTGAGTTGCCACCAAGACGACGCGGTCGCCACGACGAACCCTCCGCACCTCGGCCTCGGCTGGACCGACAACTGCGACCGCTGCCACATGCCGACCGGCTGGCGGCCCGCGACGGTCAGGTGATCGCGCGCCGCAGCGCGCGACCCGCTGTGTCCCGAAGTGAGACAGCGGTCTGCGCGCATGACGTTGGAATGTCGATGAGGCGACCGGAGCGAAAGCGATGGCACCGACAACCCTCGGCAACGGCCCCTTCAAGCAACCACTTCGCATCCTGGCGCTGCTCGCGCTGGGAGCCTTCGTCGCGACGTCCGCGTTCCATACCTCGTGTGTCGACCAGTCGGGACGCGCCAATGCCATCGCCGTTAGCTCGTCTTGCATGAGGTGCCACAACGGGTCGGCGCAGAGCGACTACGCGGGCCCCGGCATCGAGAATCCTCATCCGTTCCCCGGCGCCGATCATCTGTCCTGCACGCAGTGCCACGGGGGCAACAAGGACGGTATCGACGCGGCCTCGAGCCACGTGCCGCCGCCGCCGTCGATCGGCGACCGCGCGCAGCAGGACATCGACGCGCACGCCTGGTTCAACAAGCTGACGCTGGCCGGCATCGACAAGGTGCCGGACTACACGGTGAACGGCGTCACCTACACTGGCATCGACTACCTGCAGTTCCTGAATCCTGGCGATCTGCGCGTGACCAGGCTCGCGCGCGGCTGCGGCCTCTGCCACCTCGATCATGCGACGAGCGTGAGCCGGTCGCCGCTCGGCACCGAGATGGGCATCTTCTCGGGCGCGTTCTACGCGGTCGGCATGGAGAACGCGATCCAAGCACAGCAGGGGCTCTTTCAAGACAACGCGGCCGACTACGGCTGGCGGGCCGCCGAAGACCCGACCCACGTCCACGACCCGAACCAGGTCGGCAAGATCGGCCGCCTGCTCGAGCCACCGGTGTGGAGCTCGCGCGACACGCAAGGGCCCGAATACATCTTCCGCAACCAGAACTTCCGCTCCGCGAACCTCGTCAACGACGTGAACCCGGACGGTTCCGTGGTGACGGGCTCACGGCTCGCGAAGCTCTACCAGGAACAGGTCGCGTTCACGTGTGGCGACTGTCACCTGGGCAGCAGCGGCGCCAACAACCGCTACGGCGACTTCCGTCCTTCGGGCTGCACGGCGTGCCACATGCCCTACAGCCAGGACGGCAGGAGCCGCAGCCGGGATCCGAACGTGCCGAAGAACGAGCCGGCGAATCCCGACGCGATCGACGATCCGGAGCGCGCGCACGTGCGTTCGCACCGCATTCGCGGCGTGGCCAGGACGCTCCAGAACGGCGTCACGGTGCAAGGCATCGACGACCACACGTGTGCCGGCTGCCACCAGGGCAGCAACCGCATGGTCATGCAGTACTGGGGTATCCGCCTCGACCAGAATCAGGACGTCGTGCACGGCACCCAGTACCCGGCCAACCCGTTCACGTTCCGGACCACGCGCGACGACCCGCGTCTGTTCGACCCCATCGTCGGCAACAACACGTTCAACGGCCGCAATCACAACCAGTATCTGCTGGCCGAGGACTACGACGGCGACGGCCGCGACGACACGCCGGCGGACGTGCACTACGACGCGGGCATGGGCTGTGTCGACTGCCACGGCAGCGTCGACGTGCACGGCGACTTCAGAGCACCAAACGGCGGCAACATCGTGAGTCGCATGGGTCATGCGATCAAGATCCGCTGCGAGGACTGCCATGGCACGGCCACGGCCTACGCGGCCACGACCACCGGCACCAACTACGCGGGCCAGCAGGTCACGCTCGGTGTCGACAGCGGCGGCAACCCGCTGCGCCACGTCGAAGTCGACGGTCAAGGCAACCGCTGGCTCACCAGCAAGCTCGACGGCAGGCGCCACTACATCAGGCAGGTCCGCGACGTGATCGTGGACAGCGGCAAGCTGCACCCGGTCTCGAACGAGCCGATCTACACCGCGATGGGCTCCTACGCGATGGGCCGCGACGACGGGCTCGCGAGCACGGGCATCGGCCCGCAGCAGACCGGTGCCCCGCACGCGGGCTTCAGCCACCTCGACAGCATGAACTGCGCTGCGTGCCACTCCTCGTGGAGCAACACCTGCGTCGGCTGCCACCTCGAGGGCCAGTACGACGAGGGCAACAACTTCAGCAACATCACGGGCGAGCGCATCGTGTACAAGCAGCGCTTCGCGGACTTCGTCTACCAGTCGCCGGTTCCGTTCACGCTCGGCATCCGACCGGACAACAAGATCGGAACGTCGGCGACGAACACGAAGGTATTCTTCACCTACAACGACCTCAATGGCGTGCGCTCGCAGACGTTCGCCTTCACGGACCGCAACGGCGGCGGCGCGAACCCGGCCAGCGGCTTCCCGTCGCTCGGACACAATGCGTTCCTCGCGCACTCGATCCGCGGCCGCGTCAGCGCGACCAACGAAGGTCCGCGCTACTGCGTCGCGTGCCACCTGACCACGTATTCGGTCGGCACCTACAGCAGCCAGTACGCGCAGTTCCGCAGCACACTCGCGGCCAACAACTTCGCGAGCCTCGACTACAACCTGCTCAAGCAGCACATCGGCAGGAACCCGGGCAACCAGCTCGACTCGCCGATCTTCGTGCACATGGTCGCGGGTCTCGGCACGGGTCTGTTCCTGTTCGGCCGCAATGGCGCGGCGCAGAACCCGCTCGACAACAACGCGAACCGCTTCGGCAGCGGCGGTACAGCACCGAGCGCCTACTTCAACGCGGCGAACGTCTACTACGACCTCGACCGCGTCGTCGACCCCAATGGCCAGGGGAACGGTTCGAGCAATCAGCCGATGCTGCAGCCGATCGTCGGGCCGAACCGACGCGATGGCTCGAGCGATCCGAACATGGCGGGCCCGCTCGGCGCGACGTTGACGCGGCGGCTCGCGGATCCGGCCACGGGCATCGTGCTGAACAGCTGGGTCGACGCGGATCGCACGCGGCGCGGCGGCGCCGGCGCGTTCATCCCACCGTAGTCGCGCGGTTCCTCTGGCAACCCTTCGCGGCCGCCTCGCGCAGCCACCGCGCCACGGCCAGCGCATTGCCGAGCCGTTCGCGCGCGCGGCCGCGGCACTCGTTCTCGATGCCGGTGAGGTGCTCACGCTGCAGCACGGTCTCGAGGAAGCTCGCGCGGTGGTTGCGCAGATTGCAGTAGTTGGTCTTCAGCACGGTCCGCGGACGAACGCCGACCACGCTGCTGCCCCAATCGAGCGTACTCTGGGTCCACGCCGCGATCGGCGCGTCGGCGCCCGCGAAAGTCAGAAAGCGCGCGCTGGCTTCGGCCAGCGTTTCGCCGCCGGCCAACGCCTGCGGCTCGAGTTGCATGTGGGCCAGGTGGTGCGGCGAAGGCCACTCGCCGGCGGGGCGCAGCAGCGCTTCGAACACCCCGCCGGTGCGGACGCGGGCCGCGACCCATTGCACGAGCTCGCGCGTCGCAGTGGGTTTCCCTCCCGGCAGCGAAGACTCGGCGTACGCGACGACGAGCCGCGGATCGAGCAGCAGCGGCGACAGCGCGCGGGACTCGCGCATGCGTGCGGACTTGGCGCGGCCGCGGCGTTCCTGCTGGGCAACGATCTCGACCTGGCGATCGATCATGCGGTCGAAAGCGGCCAGCAGGCCGTCGAGCCCCGACGTGGAAGGCTCGAGGATGCGCAGCGCCTGCACGACGGCTTCGACGGTCGAGACGTAGTCGGCCTGCGGTTCGCGGCGGATGCGGTAGCGGCTCGGAGCGACCGGACGCAGTCGCACGTGACGCAGACGCTGCAACCACGGATTCTCGCGGTAGAGGCGCTTGCTGTGTGCCCAGGTGCCGTCGAGCACGACGAGCGTGGTCGGGCGCTCGGTCCTCGGCAGATCGGCGAGGTCCACAGCACTCGCGTGTGGGAACAGCACGGCCGCATCGCGCGGCACGTCGACGGGACAGTTCAGATCGCCCGAGAGGCCCTTGTAGGCGACATGGATGCGCGACTGCGGCAGACAGAGTGCTATGAGCCGCGCCGTGCCGAACGGATGGCAACGTTCGTGCGGGTGCTGCAGGATCTCGATGCGCGTGCGCGTGGGCAGCACCGGCAGCTCGCTGCAGAAACACGTCGCCACGGGGCGCCAACAGCGGTAGCAACGCAGGCGGTGTTCGGCAGGAGCGGTGATCACGGACATGGGCGGCTGCATCAGGGGCGCTGCTCGTCGAGAGCGCGCTGGTAGTCTTCCGGCGTGTTCACGTTCTGCAAGAAGCGCAAGCTGGGGTCGAACAACGCGAGCTCGGCCTCGCCGAGCACGCGCGCAGGCACGGCGGTGGCCAGGGCCCGCGGCGTGCGGATGCCCTTTGCGAGAAGGGCCTCGGCCGCGGGCAGCACGGCGAGCCGGTAGACCGCGCACAGCGGCTGCAGGTGGCCGAGTGCATCCGGCATCACGAGTGGCGCGTCGCCGAGCCGATCGACGAGCCACGCGACCACCGCCGCCGGCAGGAACGGTGCATCACAGCCCGTGGCGAACACGGCATCCTGATCGCCGAGCAGGTCCTCGCGGCGCAGGAAACGCAGCCCCGCGACCAAGGCTGCGAGCGGGCCCGCATCGGGCGCTTCGTCCGTGATGATCCGCGCGGCCGCCGGCAACACGGGCAGTTCCTGGCCGGCCCGCGCGACGACGACGACCGGCGCCGTGCAGCCGAGCAGGGTCTCCACCGTGCGTCCGAGCAGCGTCTGGCCCGCGATGCGCAGCGACTCTTTCGGCCGACCCATGCGCTTGCTGCGTCCGCCTGTCAGAATGATCGACCCTGTGCGCATGCGTACCTTGTCCGGCATTCCGCGGCAGGTGGCAAGTCGCCAGTGTCGTTCTCGCCAACGTCGTTATCGCGAGTGTCTTTCGCATGCAGCAACCGCTCCCCAAGAAGGCCAATCTCGTCACGCCGTTCCTGTTCCGCATCGAATGGAAGGACGGCGCCGTCTCCGACTACAAGGCGCGCGACCTGCGGCTCGCGTGTCCTTGCGCTAGCTGCATCGAAGAGGGAACGGGCCGCCCGTTGCTCGATCCGACCACGGTCAAGGAGGACATCCTGTTCATGGGTTCCGAGCTCGTCGGCCGCTACGGCCTCGCGTTCTTCTGGAGCGACGGACACAAGACCGGCATCTTCGCGTGGCCGCGCCTGCGCCAGCTCGGCGAGCTCCGGAGCGGCGCGTGAAGCGCGACACCGACTGGCGCCCTGTGATGCAGCTGTGCCAGCGCGTGCTCGAACGGCTCGACTGGCAGGCGCTCGGCGAGATCTACTTCCATTGGGGCGGCGAGCAGTTCTGGCGCGAACGGCTGCCGCAGGTGGTGGCGCTCGGTGAACGACTCGGCATGCGCCTCTTGCAGCAGCTGCCGCGTGGCGGCGCGTCGTTGTGGGTCGGCGCGGGCGTCGCGGAGCTGCCCGTGCTGCTCGCCGAGGTGCTGCTGCACGAACGCACGGTAACGGCCGCGAACCTGCGCGAGCGCGAGTGCGAGGTCATGAATGCCGGCCTGCTCGCGGCGGCTCCCGAGGTCACGCTGCGATTCGTCGCCGGCGACGCGCGCACCGTAGAGCCGGGAAGGTCGTTCGATCACATCGGCTGCATCAGCGTGTTCACGGATCCCGAGACGTGGCCCGTGATCAGCGACATGGCCTACGGGCGCGTGGCGCCAGTGCAGCTCGACGTCGAACGGTTCCTGGCTGAACGCGAGGCCACGCGCGCCGTCGCGAAGGGTCTGTTCGCGCGCTTGCAGCGGCCCGGGCTCGTGACGACGTCGGCCGAGGAGGTGGCATGGTTCCTCGAGCAGGCCGAAGCCCATGGTGCGAGCGTCGAAGCGAGCGAGGACCTCGTGGCGACGGCCGTCGTCGGCGACCCGGTCGGCTTCCTCACGGTCCGCTGAGCCGCGTTGGCGAACTACGGCGTCAGGACCAGCGCGATCGGGTTCGTGGCAGCCGTGAACAACTGCGTATTGCCCAGCAACACGGCCGCGAAATGCGTGGTACCCCCGGACAGGGCTGCCGCCGGCGGCAACGTGAACGTCGCGCGGCCGAGGCCCTGCGCGTCGAACGAGCCGAGGAACTGGCCGAAGACAGGACCATTGAGACCGTTGATGCCCGCCTGCGTCAACCCGTCGGGGTTGAGCGGCAACGTCACACCAGGCCCCAGCGGCAGACCCGGAGACGTGCCGGAGCCGCCCCAGACCACGAGGTAGAGAGTGGTCGCGGGGTTCGCGCAGGGCGCCACGACCACGGGATGCAGGACGCCGCCGCCCGCGACCGAGAGAGTCGCGCTGTCGCGCGGGTAGAGCAGCGGATCGTCGTACTCGAGCTTCGTCACGCAGGCGCCGCTCTGCACCATCAGCGAGACCCTGCGTTCGTTGTCCTGCTCGTTGTACTCGAGGACGGCGTTGTTGCGGTCGATGACGGCATACGCGAAGTGGGTCTGCGGCGGCAGCGACCACGGCAGCTGCACGGGATGCTGGATCGACACGCTGTTCAGCGCGGCCAGACCGTTCACGGTCACCTTGCCGAGGTAGATGTCGCCGGTCGTCCAGGCCGGACCCGTCGTGAGGAAGAACTCGACGTCGAACGGCGGCGCCGTTGCCGGCCCGTCGTTGGCGATCGTGGCGCAGAGATTGACGTTGCCGCCGCGCGTCACCCACACGGGGTTCGCCCAGTAGGTCGGAATGCGCAGCTGGGAGGCGGCCGGATTGGTCACCGTGACCTGCCACGTCTGCGTCTCGAGCATGGTCCCGGCTGGGTCGTTGCGCACGAACGTCGATTGGTCGAGCACGGAAACAGCGACCGTGTGCTGACCGAGGCTCAGCGCCGTGGAGTCCAACACGAAGCTCGCGGTCTGCGCGCCCGGGACCTCGGTGCCATCGACCTTCCACGTGATCACGGGGTTGTTGCCCGCGGGCACGATGTGCGAGATCGAGAACGGCTGCAGGCTCGGTTGCTGGATCACGACGTCCGTCGTGCTCGGAGCGAACGCCGCGATCGTGTCGACGATCGCGTTCGTGTCGGTCGTGATGGCCTCGATGCAAACGGAGCACAGCGGTACGCCGGTGCTGCGCATGAGGCAGTCGCGATCCGGGCGATAGAGGCCGAACTGGTGGGCGCCGGCACCTTCGAAGGCCCTGATGCCGTTGCCCTGCCAGTGGGACCACTTCTGGCCGAGCGGGTGCGTCGTGGTGTTCACGGACGACGGCTCGGGGCCCGTGTAGGTCGAGATGGGGACCTCGTACTCGTCACCGAGTCCGGCGAGGGTGTGGCCCAGTTCGTGGGTTTGCACCTCGACCATGAGACTGCCGTTGTAGCTGACCGCGAACGTGCCCGCGCAGCCGCCATACCGGTTGTCGTTGACGAGCACGAGCACGCGGCCTTCGGTGGCCGGCGCCAGCGCCGCGTCGAGGAGCGCCTGACTCGTGTTCTGGATGTAGAGGCAGCGTCCCACTCCGCCAGTGTTGTAGGCGGCGTCGTAGGCCGTGTTCCGGTAGATGGGTGGCACGACGTCGGGATGGTCCGCGCCGCTCTCGGCGCTCGCGCGGAACACCGTGTGCACGTTGTAGTAGGCCCCGAACGTCCGGTAGGGCTCCTTCTGGAACAGTCCGGCCAGGAACATGACCACGTCCGCCATGAACTGGGGCTGCTCGGCGGCCTGGTAGCCGTCGCCGAGGATGACGAGGTCGTAGAGGCTCTGCGTCGGGCCGTTGTTGAGCACGGTCTGCACGGTCGGCGCCTGCGCTGCGGCGTGCGTCGCGAAGATGCAGAGCAGGGCTCGAGCGAGACAACGTTTCATCGACGGCTCTCGGCGAGGTCACGCACGTGGGCTCCCGTCGCGGTGCCGAGCATGTGCCCTCGGTCACCGTCCTGTCGCGTCAGCGTGTAGGTGGCCGCCGCGTCGAAACGCGGCACGTTGACGAGCATCGCGATGCGCGAGTCGCGCACGACGCAGCCTTCGACCGTCAATGGGCGCCCTCGCTCTGCTGCCGCGACGGCGAACTTGCTCACGTCGAGCGGCACCGTGGCGAGAGTCGCCCCGCGCTCGTCTTGCACCGTGAGAGTCCACGTGCTCGAGAATCCCTTCGGCACGCCGGCCCACGGGTCGGTCTTCGCGCTGGCATGGGTGATTGTCAGCTGGTCGCGATCCCCTTCGACCACGAGCACATAGTGTCCATTGGCGACCGGCGGGCTCTGCGGCAATGGCAGCGCACCAGGAGTCTCGGGCTCGAATGTGAAGGCAAGAACGCAGAGACCGGCGAGCAAAGCGCCGAGGCCAACGGTTTGGGTTGGTTGCATCTTCCTCTTTGAGGGGCACCGCGGAGCATAGCGAGCGTGCAACAGGAGTGGAAAGCCCTGCCGTGCGCGGCCAGGATGGCTGGATGGATTTCCGCGGCCGCGTCTTCCTGGCCCCGCTGACGAAGGGCGGCAACCTGCCGTTCCGCCGCCTGTGCCGGCAGCACGGATGCTCCGTCACCATGGGCGAGATGGCGTATGCCTACCAGGTCGTACGGCGCAGCAAGAGCGAACTGGCGCTGCTGCGCAAGCATCCTGACGAGACCGACTTCGGTGCACAGATCGCGGCGTCGAAGAGCAGTGATGCGATCGCCGCAGGGTTGGCAGCCGTCGAGCGTGGCGCCAGCTGGGTGGACCTCAATTGCGGCTGTCCGATCCACGACATTGTCCGCCGCGGCATGGGCGCCGTGCTACTGCAGCGGCCGGCCCACCTGGGCAGACTCGTCACGGAAATGGTGAAGGGCATCCCCGTTCCGGTCACCGTCAAGATCCGGCTCGGTTGGGCCGAAGGCGAGCAGAACGCGAGCCAGGTCGCGAAAGTCATCGAAGAGGCCGGTGCCGCCGCGGTCAGCGTTCATGGCCGCACGCGCGAGCAGCGATACTCGCGCGCCGCCGACTGGGAGGCGATCGCTCGCATCGCGGCGGAGCGCACGATCCCGGTGATCGGCAACGGCGATCTGCTCACGTGGTACGAGACGCACGAGAGGTGGCAGAAGAGCGGCGTCGCGTCGGTGATGATCGGCCGCGGGGCACTGATCAAGCCGTGGCTCTTCCGCGAGATCGCCGAGAAGAGATCGTGGGAACCGACGGCGCAGCAGCGGCTCGGCATCTATCACGACTTGGCACAGATGATGAAGTCCCACTTCCGCGACGACGAGAAGGGACGCGAGCGCGCGATGCGCTTCCTGCCCTGGCACTTCGAGTTCCTCTGCCGCTACCGGCCGCTGCCGCGCGAGCGATGGGAAGCAGCCTCGCGCGAGCATCCGCTCATGCAGACGCGCTTTCCCGACGACGAGCCGGGTCTTGCCGTGCTCGAACGACTGCTGCGCGACGTGCGACCCGAAGTGCACCTGCGCCTCGCGACGTTGTTGTGGGAGGCCGTGGACCCGGCCGAGGCGGAGGTGCGTGCACTGGCGCTCGCGGCCGAGATGCCGCCACGCGCGGACGAGCCCGGCGAGATCGCGACAGCGCACGGATGAGCGTCAGCGCGGCTCGACGAGCCACATCGGCCACGATGCATGCGCGAGCTCGGTGACGCGAAAGTCACGCCGGATGGCTTCCTCGAGCATCTTCGAGCTCTCGCTCATGCGCGGGGGCAGGTCGCTGCGCAGTTGGTAGCTCGTGTCGAACAGGAACTTCCCGCCGCCCGAGCCCGTCTTCACCATCTCGTAGAACACCGAGAACCAGACCGGGAGCGGGATCTCGACGGGGACCAGGTAGAGGCGTGCATTGAGTTCTTCGACGCCCGGCAGGTAGATCTTCACGCTGGGTGCGTTGTCGTTGCTGGACAGCACGAGGCCCTTGCCGCCGAGGTGTTGGCGCACGCGGTCGACGCGCTCTGCGATCTGGAACCCCTCGCGGTCGAAATCGCGCACGAAGTGGAAGCCGGCCCAGGCTTGCAGTGCGAGCAGGACCAGTGCGCTCGGTATGGCGACGCGCCGCGGCAGTCGCGACGCCAACGCCGCGACGAGCACCGCCATCACCCACGATTGGCCGAGCAGGTAGCCACCGTTTTCGGGAATGCCCCACCACAGCACGCAGCCCACACCAGGCACGAGGAACACAGCGCCGCACCAACGCAGCCAATGGTCGACTCGGCGCACGCACAGCGCCGCGATCGTCACGGGCACGAGCAGGAACAGAGGCCCGAGGAATGCCTCCCAGACGATGCTCGGCGTGAACGCGTGGCGCCACCCGCCGACCGTCGTCACGACGAAGTCCGGGTTCAGGGTGAGCCCGAAGCCGCGCAGCCAGTTGCTGAGCAGGTGGCCGAGAGTCAGCGACAGCAGCAGTGTCGTTCCGACCAGGAACAACGCGAGCGGGCGAAACGCGGCAGTGCTTCGAGCCCGCGCGCACTGCACGAGCAGCACCCAGCCGGGGCCGAGGATCGGGGTGCTCTGGTGCGTGAGGTAGGGCAGCCAGAACACCGCAGCAGTCAACGTCGTCGCGAGGACTGGTCGCTGCCATGGAGCCGCCAGTGTGATCCACGCGCATGCCGTGACGACCGCAAAGTGCAGCGTGTGCAATTCGACCGCCGAGCCGAAGAACCAGAGCACCGGCGAAACGGCCAGTAGCCCCGTGCCCGCGACGCTGGCCCAGGGCCCCGCCCCGAGCCGGCGACAGCACAGATACGTGAACGCGGTGCCGATGGCTCCGTACCACCGGCTCAGCGCCTGGAGCACCGCGACCGGATCGTCAGCGGGGGCCAGCAGTCCCGCTGGCAGCGCGGCCTGCAGCCACCAGGCGGCCGGCAGGTAGAGCACGTTGTGATAGCCGAGGTAGGCCCGGTCCGGGAAGGCGAACCAGTCCGAGAGCATCGCGCCGTCGTTGCCGTAGATGCGCCCGAGCCGTGTCGTCGAGTAGAGGGCTGCGGATAGAAGACACAACACCAGCGCGATCGCGAGGTCGCGCCCGTGGCGACTCGGTTCCACCGGCTCGACGGCAGGCGTCATCACGCTTTCGGGCTGCCTGGCCGCTGCGACTCTGCGGACCGCGATTCTGCGAGCCGTGATTCTGCGAGGCGTGACTCCGCGAAAAGGGCGAAGCGGAAACCGACGCGTCGCAGCGTGTATTGCGCCGCCGCCTTGAGGTTGTCGAACCCGTATCGCACCGAAGCCCAGAACCCGATCGACGAGGCTTCCTTGAAGTAACGCACGGGCATCGGCGCGTCGGCCACGACGAACCCGTGCCAGATCGCCTGCGCGAGGAATTGCGCGTCGAAGCCGAATGCATCGCTGTTGCCTTCGAACGCGACCTTTTCGAGCACCTTGCGCCGGTAGACGCGGAAGCCCGAGTGGAACTCGCCGAGGTTCAGACCGTACGCGAGGTTCAGCATGATCGTCAGCATCCGGTTGAACAGATACTTCCACGCCGGCATCCCGCCGCGAAGTGCCTCGCGTCGCGTGCGGATCCGGTTGCCGAGGATCACGTCGCACACACCTCGCTCGATGAAGCCCACGAAGTGCGGCACCAGCGACGGATCGTACTGATTGTCCGGATGCAGCATGACGACGATGTCGGCCCCGCGCTCGAGCGCCCCGCGGTAGAGCATCTTCTGATTGCCGCCGTAGCCGAGATTGCGCGGGGTCTTCAGCACCGGAAAACCCAGGCGCTCGGCCACCGCGATGGTCTGGTCGCGACTGCAGTCGTCGCCGACCAGGATCTCGTCGAAGCAGCCGGACGGCAGCGCGGCGACCGTCGCCTCGAGGGTCTGTTCCGCGTTGTAGGCGGGCATCACGATGATCACCCGCGGTCGCGCGCCGCGCTTGTTCGACTCGTTCATCGGTCCCCGTTCTACTTCGCGACCTGGCGGAACCACAGCGCGGTGCGCCGGACCTTCTGTCGCAGCTCTTCCCACGGCTTCTCCAGCGGGGAGCCGGGAGCCGGCGCGGGGCCGAGCTCCATGAGCCTTTGCGCGCGCACCGGATCGGCCATGAAGTCCCGCGCGCCTTCGTGCATGGCCGTCGCGAGCCAATAGACCTCCTCCGCAGTGCGTGAGCCGTCCGCACCCTTCTGCTCGAGCGTCTCGATGGCTTCGGCGCCGCGGCCTGTTGCCCACGTCAACAGGAAGACGCGGATCGCTTCGCCCCGCTGTGTCTTGGTCAGCAGCGAGAGCGCGAGGTCCGGGTGCCCCGCGCTGCTGAGCCGATCGACGGCCGTATTGCGCTGTGCTTCGTCGCCTTGCTCGACCGCTTCCATCAGGTCGATCAGCTCGCGAACCTGGCGCGTGCTCTGCTCTTCCTTCTCAGTGCGCGCGGGGAGCATGGCCAACGCTGCGCGCGCGCGCACGAAGTCGCGTTCGCGCAGCCAGGCCACCGCGAGATCGTTGGCAGCTCTGCGATCGCCCGCCGCGATCAGGGCCTCGAAGGCTGCCGGCGTCACATCGAACACCAACCACGCAGCACCATCGTGGTCGATCGGCGTGAACCTCGTGAGCCAGTGGTAGGTGCGCGTGGGATCCTCGGGATCCCGGGACTTGAGGTCCTCGGTGTAGGCAGCCACGAGGCCGAAGCGCGGCCCCTCGTGGATCCGCAGACAGGTCACCGGCGGGTGCCGGCTTCGCAGCGCCTCCTGACCGGACCCGTGCCGCTGCATCCAGTCGCAGTTGCCATCGGCGCAAATCTTGTAGCCGCCTTCGCTGCCGCCTGCGATCGCATTGAAGTAGCCGATGTAGTGCGGCCAACCGGCGGCGGCGACGAACACCGAGCTCGCGACGGCCAGCGCCGTGACGCCGCGACCTGGCTTCGTGATCGCCCATGGATGCCGCAGCCAGGCTCCCGCGAGCAACAGCAGCGCGGGGACCATCGGCATCACATAGCGCACGCCCATCTGCAGCGCGCGCGTCGCGCTGAGGTAGACGAGCAGCGTGAGCGGTGGGATCAACGCACAACTCCAGAAGAAGCGCGGTTCCATCGCGCTGCGGCGACGCCATGCCTGCAGCAGAGCTGCCGAACCCAGCGCCGAGAGGCCGAGCGTCGCGAGCGGGGTCTTGGTGAGCAACGAGACCGGGTAGTAGGCCCAGTGGTTGCCGACGCGGTCGAGGAACGTGCCGTTCGCCTGTTGGGAGCCGACGCTGGTCTGATAGTCGATGCCGAGCACGAGCGGTTCGGGCAGCAGGCCGAGCAACTGCGGTCCGAGCGGCAGCGCGGCAATCGCGCGCAGCGCACCGGAGCTCAGCGAAGTTGCTGCCGACGGCGCGAACGACGGCGACGCGAACAGGTAGCAGCAGTGCAGCGTCGCGATCGCCACGGCGCCTGCGATGACCAGCGCGACCGCGGCCAACGACGCGCGTTTCGCGAGACTGCGCGGGCCTGTGCCGAACCGCGGCGGCATCGGGTCGAAGCCCAGCCACACGGCGAGAACGACCACGGGCACTGCGATTGCCGAGGTCAGGAGCCCCGCATACTTGGTGGCCACCACGGCGCCGAGCGCCGCGCCCGCGACCAGCAGGTCCCGCACGCGCGACGAGCGCAACCAGCGCCAGAGCAACCACGCGGCCGTGAGGCTCGTCGCCGTGAACGCAACGTCCGACGACAGCAGCGGGCCGTAGGCGAGCATGGTCGGGTTGGTCGCGGCGAGGAACGAAATCAGCAGTGCCGCGCGTGGGCCCAGTGCCGCGCGACTCCAGAGCACGAGCACCGTGAGCAGCAGGGCAGGAAACACGAGCATGCCGAGCCGCGCGCGGTGCAGTGTCTCCGGCGCGGTAGCGTCCTCGGACGCGCTGCTCGTGAGCTGCGTGCCGAGCAGGATCAGCGGACCCTGGAAACGCTGCTCGACCATCTCCAAGGGCTGCCGCGCGACCAGGGTTCGACCTGCCAGCAGGTAGTTGACCTCGTCTGGCGTGCGCTCGACGCGCTGCGACAGCACCGCGAGCATCGCGAGCCCCGCCAGCACACAACCCCAGGTGAGCGCCGTCAGCAATCGACTGGTGGGGACGCGCTCAGCGGTCGGCGTGTTGCCAGGGCTGGCCGGGGCGAACTGGCTCATGCGCCGTTGAACCTCGACTGGAACGTCGCGAGCGCCGCCAAGACTTCTTCGAACGGCGGAGGTGGTGTGAGGAACATATCGCGCTGCATCGCTGCGTAGTCGGCGCGCCATTCTGCGAGTTGGCCGGGCTTCGGTGTCATCTCCACCGTGCCGCGCTTCATGGTGGTGTAGTCGACCCAGTTCTGGCGGAAGTACACCTGCCGATGCTCGACAACCTGTTCGAACAGCGATGCGTCGGCGACCGCCTGGTCGGCAATTCCCGCTTCGATGAGTCGCCAGACATCGTGGAAGTGGCGCGCCATCCTCGGGCGTCGCGTCTTGCCCGCGGGGCGGTGCCTCTCCTCGTGGAGCAACAGCACCTTTTCCCAGAACGTGCGTTCGGGCAACAGTGCGCGGACGAGGCAGGCCTTCGCGAGGAAAAGCGAGGGGAATGCCTGCGCGACGAGCGAAGTCACCTGCCTCGACTCGACCGGCCAGGGGTCGGAGCGAGCGCCGAACTCCAGCTTGACCATGGGCTGCACATACGTCGGGGTGCCCGCTCCGGCCGCACGAGGATAGGCGAACAGCAGCGTACCGTCAGGGTCGTGAGAGTCTGCGGTCAGGCTCCAAGGTTCCTTCGGCACGAGCGCCTGCAAACGCACTCGAAGCGCTGGTGCGATCTGCCGAGCGATCGAATCGCGGCAGGCCTGCCTCAGTGCGTCGAGGCGGCGTTGGCGCTCCTTGCCGCTGCTCACCCTTTCCGGCGCCTGATCTCCGCCGAAGCCAAGCGCGTCGCGGTCGATCGTGAGGTCGATGTCCTCGGAGAAGCGATCGTTCAGCCCCCAAGCCTTCGACAGCGACGTTCCACCCTTGAACGTGAGATGCTCGCCGCACGCCGGCAGCACGAACAGCTCGCGCAGCATCACGCAAGCCCATAGGTCCTTCTCGACGCTACCCGGCGGCCAGCCGTACTTCGCAGCCGTTTGTTCGAACGCTCGCGCGCGAACCTCGGCCGGCTGCGCCAGGAAGCGCTCCACTACGCGGCTCCGCTCGCGATCTCGCGCATCATCTCGCCGATCCAGACCGGTGCGAGCGGAATGTCCGCCAGCAGCCGGGCGCGATCCTTCTTGTCGAGTCGACGTCGCAGCTTGTCGATGACGGTGCGGTCGACGTGGCGCTGCCCGAGATGGCGCAGAGCTTGGATCACGAGGCCGCTGATGCGGCCGGCAGTCGCCATGTTTCGCGGCGTCGTTCGCCGCAGCACGATACGCTGTCTGCCCACGCGCACTTCGCGCGGCGTGCCGTCAGTGAGGTAGACGATGCGTTGTGGGACCTGATCGGACAGGCCGAGCAGGTTCGCAGCGTAGGCGCCGGAGGGCTGCAGCCTCAGGTGGTGCTCGCCGGCCAACGCGTTGGCGATCTGGTCCGGGGTGGCATGCAACTCGCCGAGCACGGGATCGATCTGCGGAACCTGGTAGAGGCCGCGCGCCGGCTGCTTCAGGGTGCCTGCCTTCAGGTAGCGTGCGAGTGCCGACGCGACTGCGGTGCGCGTGCCGAGGCGCTGGAGGTCCCGCGGCTTGAAGATCGTGCCCGGCTTCATGCTGCGGATTCGCTGAAGGACGAGACTGTCGATGGACCCAGCGTGCTTGCTCACGGGATTTGCCACAAAACTAGCCTGTTTTTGTGGCAAAAAGTAGCGGCGCGAACTCGCGAGCACCGCACCGGCCCACGCAATCGCCGGCGTCAGCGACCCGCTGCGATCTGCGCCAACGCCAGCGCCCATTGCGGCAGCGCGCGCGGCAGCCGGCGGTCGGCGCTGCTGTTCACCATCACCGCGACGGCGATCTTGGCGTCCGGGAAGTAGCGCATCTCGCTCATCCAGCCCGGGAAGAACCCGCGGTGACCCCAGGCCGGACCCAGTGCCGTGTCGTCGACGATGCAGCCGAGCCCGTAGAGTGTGCCCTTGCCGAGTGGCGCCGGCTTGCCGTCGACGACCTGCGCGCGCAGCTCGCCGAGCACGTCGCCTTCGTAGAGGGACCTGGCCCAGCGTGCGAGGTCGCCGGCCGTCGTCGCGAAGCCGCCGCCCGCGCCTTCGAAGCCCGGATCGAACGGCAGCTCGCCGTCGACCAGCATCGCGTCGCGGCCGCCGAACGGATTGCTCTCGCCGGCATGGCCCTGCACGAGGCCCGGGATCTTGCGGCCGACGCTCGGCACCGTGTGGGCGAGCTGCAGCGGGACGAGGAAGCGGCGCGCGATCTCGTCGTAGCACGGTGCGCCGGCGACCTTCTCGAGCACCATCGCGAGCAGCACGTAGTTGGTGTCGCTGTAGTCGAAGCCCTCGCCCGCGGCGAAGCGCGGCTGCTTGTCGAACACGAACGCCAGCTCCTCGAGCGGGGTGAAACAGTGGTCGGGCCTGGCGAGCAGCTGCTTCGTGAACTCGGGATCGAACTCGTAGCGCATGATCCCGCTGCGGTGCATCAGCAGGTGGCGCAGCGTGATGTCGGCGTGGTTGGGCAACCGCCGGAACCACGCGTCGTCGGCGAACCACGTCGCGACCTTGGCATCGAGGTCGAGCTTCTTCTCGCGCACGAGCTGGCAGGCGAGCGCCGCGAAGAACGTCTTGCCGGTGCTGCCGGCCAGCAGCTTGCCGTCGTTCGGCATCGGCGTCTTGGTTCCGCGGTCGGCGACACCGGCGGTGAAGGGCACGAGCGTGCTGTCGGCCAGCACGACTGCGGCTTGGGCGCCAGGGGCGAGGTCGGCGAGGCGTTCGGCGAGCGCCTGCTGCAGCTTTCCGGCGAGGTCCTGCTGGGCGAGAAGCGGGACCGCGACGAGGAACAGCGGGAGGACGTGGCGACGCATGCCACCCCTACGCTACTCGACGACGACCTGCGAGGAGGCCGCAGAAACACCGCGCCCGGATCAGGCGGCCGGACGGTCGCCGTCGAGCAACGCAGCGCTCCGTAACGCCTCCTGTGCGGCATCGTCGCCATCGACAGGGAGCGAGGCGCACGGCGAGGCGCCGCACCCACTCCGCGTGGTGCAGCAGGTCCTCGATGCTCGATGGCGAAGCGCGAAGCGGCATGTTCTCATGATGCCGTGACCCCTCCCGGCGGTCGCGCGTTCGCGCCTGGCCGTCTGGCGCGGGCGGCTGCGGCTACCATGGCCGTATGGCACGAACCGCGCGCTCCGTTCTCGCCACGGCGATGTTGGCTGCCGCGGTGATCGCGCAGGGACGTGCGCCGACGTTCGCCACCGTGGTCGACCTCGACGGCCAGCCGCTGGTCGGGGCCGAGGTCACCTGCGTCAGTTCCGCGGACCTCGCCGGGCTGTGGCCCACCGACATCGTGACCAACACCACGAAGGAACGTGGCCGCGCGCGTTGCGATCTCGTCGTCGGACGCCTGTATTCCGCGTGGGCCATCGGACCTGCCGGCGAGAAGGGCGAGCGCGCGCTGACCGAGGTCACGCCGCTGCTCGCCGCCGGCCGTGTGATCGAACTGCGTGTCTCCGACCGCCGCCCGCCGAGAACGGTTACCGTCGACGGACACGCCGCGTGGCGCCAGGTCGGTGCCACCGGGATGCGCTGGTATCCCGACGCGGGGGAGGATTCCTTCGTCGACCTGCCGTGGGCGGATGGCGACCGGCTCGCGCTGCCGCCTTCGCCGCTGGCCGACGGGGCTCTCGTGTTGATCGACGCTCGCGGCGAACCGCTCGCCGCGACGCGCGTCGCCGACCGCGCGAGCGAGACGCCCGCGTTCGCAGCGCCAGCCGAGGTCACCGCGACGATCACCGCTGCCGACAAGCCGCTCGTCGGCGCGCGCATCTGCCAGCGCTTGCAGTTGCCTCGCAGCCCGGGACGCCCTTCCCCGGCCGAGTGGCAGATCCACCGTCAGGTCGGCGAGACGGACGCGGACGGCGTGCTGCGCTTCCACGTGCCGATCGCGAGCGGCGGCTGGGTGCCGGTGTTCGCGTCCAAACCTGGCCTTCCGGCGAAGCTACACGAGATCACCAGCCTCGGTGCGTTCGCGATTCAACTCACGGCGCAGGAGCCGGCGGTCGTGCGCGTTCGTGGTGATGGGCACGACGTGGTCCGGTTCGCGGCAGTCGTCGCAGCGTCGAGCGCTACGGCCGCGCTCAGCTGGCCCTTGCCGGTGGAACCCACAACACCAGGCCGTTGGCGAGTCGAAGGCGGCGATCGCAAGCTCGAGTCGCGGCTGCATCTGCCAGCGAAGGTGCCGACGGCGTTCGTCACCACGGCGACTGGGAAGGAAGGCGATGAACTGACGGTGGACCTGGACAAGCTCCGGACCATCGAGATCTCCGTCGTCGACGCCGCGGGGGGACCGGTCGCCTGCGCAGTCGTCATCCGTGACGTGGAGCAGGACGGTGTCGCGCCGCCGAGCAGCACGATCGCCACCGACCAGGCCGGGCGCGCGATCGCCCGCCTGCCCGGATGGGAGTTCGCCGTCTATGCAACCACAGGAACCGCCCATGCGCTGGCGCTGGTCGCACGCGAAGGCACCGACCCCGTGCGACTGCGTCTCGAACCGTTGCCGATGATGCAGGTTCGCGTCCGCGATGCCGCCGGCATGCCGGTCGCCGGGGCGCGGCTCGAGTGCCGTCGGTCGCAATGGCGTCCGCCCTCGAGCGACGCACTCGGCAGGCAGTGGGCCCGCCTCGGCCCCGCGTTGTCGTGGACCTACGTCCGAGGCCGAAGCAACCGCGAAGGTCTGCTCCGCGTGCCCGTTCCGCTCGGACACGCCGCGACGGCCGTCGTCACGCACGGGGCCGCAACCAGTGACGAGTTCCAGATCGAGCCGGGTGGCGAGGTCGACGTCACCGTCAAGGAGTGACGCGCTCCCAGGCTGCCGCTTGACGGGGTCTCGCGGCGCAGGGATCTTGGACCACGCGATGAGAGGCGCTGGGTTCCATTCGACGCGCTGGTCGCTCGTCGCGCGCGTGCGCGACGCCGACCGTGTCACGGCGCAGCGCGCGCTCGGCGAGCTCTGCGAGATCTATTGGCACCCGCTCTACGTGTTCCTGCGGCGGCGCGGCAGCCGCGAAGACGAAGCGCTCGACCTCGTACAGGCTTTCTGCGCGCAGCTGCTCGAGCGTGGCCTCGGTGGCGAAGTGCCCGTCGGCCCGTTCCGCTCCTACCTGCTCGGCGCGTTGCGCCACTTCGCCGACAACCACGCGCGCCACGAGCGCGCCGAGAAGCGCGGCGGTGGTGCCGCGGCCTGGTCGTGGGACCTGGCCGAAGAACGCTACGCGGCGCAGCCCGCGGACCACGCTTCGCCCGAGCGTCTGTTCGAGCGCCGGTGGGCGACGGCGTTGCTCGACCGCGCCGCGGCGCGCCTGCGCGACGAGTACGAGCGCAAGAAGCGACAGACCCTGTTCGCCGCGCTCGAGCCCGCGCTGCTCGGCGATCCGTCGCAGGCACCGCACGCGGCGATCGCAAGCACGCTCGGCTCGACGGAGGGTGCCGTGAAGGTCGCGCTGCACCGTTTGCGCGCGCGTATGCGTGAGCTGATCCGCGACGAGGTCGCCGGGACGCTCGTCGACCCGGCCGCGGTCGATGACGAGCTGCGCTTCCTCTTCGATGCGCTCGGCCGATGAACGCGAAAACTCTCGCGCTTGCCGGTAACCCGCGGCCGCTCCTGGTTCCTGGCATCGCATGACCCCGACGACGAGCCCGCAGCCCACGCTGTGCCCACGGTGCCAGGGCCCGCTGCCCGCGGACGGTGGCCCGTGCCCGCGCTGCCTGCTGAACCTTGCGCTCGAGCCGACCGCCGCGACGTTGCCCGCGAGCGCCGCCGGCACTCCGTCGATCGCGGAGCTGCAGCCGCTGCTGCCCGAATACGAGCTGCAGACGCTGCTCGGCCGCGGCGGCATGGCCGCGGTCTACCGTGCGCGGCACGTCGCGCTCGATCGTCTGGTCGCGATCAAGGTCCTGCTGCCCGACCTCGTGCGCGACCCTGCGTTCGCCGAGCGCTTCGAACGCGAGGCGCGGGCGCTCGCGCGGCTCGACCATCCCGGCATCGTCGGCATCCACGACGTCGGCCGCGTGGGCGAGTGGTTCTACCTGGCGATGGAGTATGTCGATGGCGCGAACCTGCGCGAACTGCTCGCGCAGGGCCAGCTGACGGCGCGCGACGTGCTGTCGTTCGTGCCGCAGCTATGCGACGCGCTGCAATACGCGCACGACCACCGCATCGTGCATCGCGACATCAAGCCCGAGAACATCCTCGTCGACCACGAGGGGCGCGTGCACATCGCCGACTTCGGTCTCGCGAAGCTGCTCGGCCAGGAGACGCAGGACGTCGCGCTGACGCGCACGCACCAGGCCGTGGGCACGCCGCATTACATGGCGCCCGAGCAGATCGGCTCCCCGGGCAACGTCGACCATCGCGCCGACCTCTACTCGCTCGGCGTCGTGCTCTACGAGATGCTCACGGGCGTGCTGCCGATCGGCCGGTTCTCGCCGCCGAGCGCGAAAGCGGCCTACGCGCGGCCGTTCGACCCCGTCGTCATGAAGTCGCTCGAGAACGACCGCGAGCGGCGCTACCAACGGGCCAGCGAGCTGAAGACCGACGTCGAGAACACGCAGAGCAGAGGCAGCGGCAAGGAGCCCGATGCGAAGACGCGCTCGCGGCATGGCTCTCGCGCACCGTGGACCGAACGGCCCCTCAGCACGACGCCGAATTGGGCGTTCTGGCACGCGGCAGTCGGCTCGGCGTGCCTCGCGCTGCTGTTCTCGGCCAACCTTTGGCTCGCCCCTCTCGCCTACGTCACGTTCGTCTTCATCGGCGCGACCGTGCGGGTGCCGGCCCCGATCGCGGATCGGTGGCCGGGCCGACCGTTCCCCGTGTGGTGGATCTACCTCGTCAGCGCGTTCGCGATGCTCGTCGCGAGCTTTGGCGAATGGGCGAGGTGGGTCGAGAGCTCCGGCGGCGGCATCGATCGGTCGATCTCGGGCGATGCATGGCACACGAAACTGCACGGCGTGCCGCTCGGGCTCGTGCTGATACCGGCGGCGGTCGTCACGATCCTGGCCGCAATTCGCGACATGGGCGGCGCAGTCCCGCACCTGGTCGTGATCCTGGTCTCGTTGCTCGGCGGCGGCCTCTCCGGTTCGTTCGGGGTCGTCATGGCGAGCGAGCAGCATGCGCGCGTTGGTCCGCCCGTCTTCATCACGACGGCAGTGTTCCTCTGCTGGATCCTGTTCGATCTCGTTGCGCGAGCCCGTTCCAGGCCGCGACAGCGCATGTCCACGGCGAAACAACGTGAGGCCGAACGGCAAGGTCGAATCGGCTGAATGCGCGGTGCTACAGGACGGGTCTCCGTCAGGACTGCGCCACCAGCCCGAGCTCGGCCGCGTGCGGCCGCAGCGCGTCGATGATCGCCGCGACGTGGTCCGCGAGCTCGACGCCGTAGACCTCGCACCCGCGCAGGATCTCGTCGCGCTCGACCTTGGCGGCGAACGTCTTCTCCTTGAAGCGCTTCAGCACGCTCTTCGGCTCGAGGCCCAGCAGCCGGTCCGGGCGCACCAGGCAGCACGCGACCGTGAACCCGGTCAACTCGTCGGTCGCGACGAGCGCGCGGCTCATCAGCGTGTCGTAGGGCACGTTCCAGCGCGTGTAGTGCGCGGAGATCGCGTGCGCCAGCACCGGTTCGGCGAGCTCGCGCAGACGCGCGACGATGCGCTGCGGGTGCTCTTCGGGCCACCGCTCGTAGTCGGCGTCGCGCAGCAGCCCAGCGATGCCCCACTGCTCCTCGTCCTCGCCGTGCTTTCTCGCCAGCGCGCGCATCACGATCTCGACGGTGCGCGCGTGCCGGCGCAGGCTGTCCGTCGCCGTCATCTCGTGCAGGATCGCGATCGCTGCTTCGCGGCGCATCGTGGAATCATGACGCGGGCGGCGCGGGTCCGGCAAGCATGCACCCGCTCCGCGGCCGGTTGCAGCCCTTCGCGTCCGGGTCTCAGGCCAACAGTGCGTCCACGGCCGCGTCGATGACGTGACCGATCAGCTTGTCGCGGTTGGCCCAGGCGAACGTAGGACGAAGCACGAGCAGCGACGTGATCCCGTGCGCGGCTGCCCACAGCGCCTGACTCGCGATATCCACGCCGATGCGACGGAACCGCTTCTCGTCCATGCAGCGTTGCACGAGGACCTGCATGCGCTCGTAGGTGACGTGGGGCTTGCGCGGGCGATCCCCCGGGCGGCGCAGCAGGAACGCGAACTCGTAGACGCTCGGGTTCGCGACGCCGAATTCCACATAGGCGCGTCCCGCTTTGCGCAGCAACGTGACCGGGTCGCCGCTGCGCGCTGACTCGATCATCTGTCGTAGGCCCGCGCCGAACTGGTCGAAGCTCTCCTCGACCAGACAGTCGAAGAGCGCCTCCTTGTCCTCGAAGTGCAAGTAGAGGTTGCCGTGCGTGCAGCCGATCCGCTCGGCGAGCTTGCGCATCGAGACGGCTCCGTAGCCATCGCGTACGAACTCCTCGCGGGCAGCATCGAGGATCTCGCGCCGCAGCACGTCCCGGTAGCGCTCGCGTGGCGTGCCTGGCCCTGCTCGACTTTTTGTGACCACTGGTCAGAATAATGACGGTCGGTCTGAGAAAGGCAAGCGCCAAAAGGAGGCTCTCCCGTGCTGCACCACTCCGCGCGCTCGATTCTGTTGCCAGGGCTGACACTGTTCCTCGTCACCACCGCCTGCCTCTGCCAGGCGCCGGCGAACGACGTCGTCCAGGTGGACCGCGTCGTCGCCGGCGGACCCAACGACTCCCTGGAGGTCCGCCACCTCGTGCTGCGCGGGACCAACGAGCAGATCGGGCGCGCGCTGGCCGAGATCGGCAAGCAACGTTACGGCGTCCGTCTCGAGGCCGCCAAGGATCCGCTGCAAGTGCGCGCGCAGCGCAAGTTCCTGGAGCGGAACTACCCGATGTTGCTCGATCGCATGCGCGGCGTCGCAGCGGCGTTCGGCAAGTCCATCGAGGAGGACGCATGGGACTTCTCGGCCCTCGGGTTCACCGACCTGCGGGCAGGCTGCTCGGTCGCTTACCTGCCAAGAACCTCGACCGCGAACGGCAAGAGCGTCGTGAGCCGCGACTACGACTACTCGACCGGCAACCTGATGTTCGGCGTCCTGCCGCCCGGGATGCTGCACCCGACCGCGCGCCCGTACCTGGTCGAGCTACACCCTGACCGCGGCTACGCCTCGATCGCGATGGTCGCGTACGACCTGCTGAGCGGCGTGCTCGACGGCATCAACTCGGAAGGTCTCACCGTCACGATGGCCATGGACGACGAGGTGCGCCAGGAGCCGGCGATGGAGCCGACGCTGGCGCCTGCCGTCGGCCTCGGCGAGCTGCAGACCATGCGCCTGCTGCTGGACACTTGCGCCACGGTCGAGGAGGCGAAGGAGACGCTGCGTGCGACCAAGCAGTACTACCAGTACGTCCCCGTGCACTACCTCGTTGCGGATCGCCACGGCAAGGCCTTCATCTGGGAGTACTCGGGGTCGCACAACAAGGAGTACATCATGGAGAGCCCGGGCGAAGCGCTCGTCATGACGAACTTCACTCTCTGCAAGCGCCTCGAGCAAGGCAAGCTACCCGCGGCGGAAGCCGCGAGCACCGTGTGCCGGCGCTACGCGTTCCTGCGCGAGAAGCTCGCGGCGGGGAGCCTCGACGATCAGGGAATCCGCGCCTTCCACGAGCAGGTGGACTGCCAACTCGCGCCGGCGGCGGACCCGCGCCGCCCGCCGATCCGCACGTTCTGGCACGCGTTCTTCTATCCGGAGGATCGCTGCGTCCGCCTGAGCTACTACCTCAGGGACGAGCCGATCCCCGGAAACGAGCGCCGCATCCGCGCGGTCCGATCCGACTATCTGGAGTTCAGGCTGGAGCCCACGGGTGGCGCACCGCAGGCGGGAGCACCGGCGGCATCCGCAACGCCTGCCGCCTCGCCAGCGCCGCGTCGCTCCGGGCCCGCGGGTGCGATCGAGGCCGCCGGTGGCACGGTCAAGGGCGACGGAGAGCGTGTCGTCGGCGTAGGCCTCGAGAAGGCGACCAGGCTCGACACGGTCCTGCCGCTGCTCTCGCAGCTGCCCGACCTCGAGGAGTTGAACCTCGGCAACGTTGCGCTGACCGACGCGAACGTTCGCGCTCTGCAGGGATTGTCGAAGCTGCAGAGCCTCGGATTCATGGGCGCGCCGATCGGCGACGAGGCGTTGGCGGTCGTGAAGACCTTGCCGGCGCTGCGCGTGCTGAACATCTCGGCAACGAAGGTGACCGACGCCGGTCTCGCGCATCTGCGCGAGCTCACCGCGCTCCAGTATCTCGGTCTCAAGGGCACCGGCATCACCGACGCCGGCCTCGTTCACGTGGCGTCACTGACCGGCCTCGGCAATCTCAACCTCGCCGACACCAAGGTGACCGACGCGGGCCTCGAGCGCCTCGCCGGCTTGACGCGCCTCGAGTCGCTGAACCTCTCGAACGACGACGTGACCGACGCCGGTCTCGCGAAGCTGGGTCGCCTCATCGGTCTCGCCGGCCTCAACCTCACTGGGACGAAGGTCACGGATGCCGGCCTGGTGCACCTGAGACAATTCCCGAAGCTGACCAAGCTCAACGTGACGGGGACCGCAGTGACGGAACAGGGCGTGCAGGAGGCGAAGAAGTTCCTGCCGTTCTGGTGCACCGTGACGCGATGAGCGGCACCCGTAGCCGTCGGCGCTGGTTTCTGTAACGGCGGACAAACGCCGGGGGAATCCACGACGGTTCATCCCCCGGTCCGCAGCGACTCCCTCCCTGGATCCACCATGCGTCTACTCGCCACTCTCGTTGCATTCGCCACCACGCTCGCCCCCGCATCCGCGCAGCAGCAGATCATCGCCCAGCCGTGGGGCCTCCAGCTGCCCGCGCGGCTGATCGATTTCGGAGCCGGCATGTTCCCGGATGCCACGCCGGTCTCGTCGCAGTTCGCGGGTGTGACGTTCTCGCACGCGAGCTACTTCACCGCCCCGGCGCCGAACAACAATGTCGTCGGTGGCTACTTGAGGAACGACTTCACAGCCGGTCCGCCGGACACGATGACCATCCGCTTCCTGCACTCGGTCGCGGACGTGAGCTTCGTCTACCACCAGGTCGGTACACAGGCGCCGACGACGATCCGCGCGAAGTACCAGGGGTTCGTCGTCGACTACTTCACGATCATGTGGAACGAGACGCAACCGAACAACTTCTTCGGCTTCCTCGAGTGCCATGTCGACGAAGTGCAGATCGACTTCGTCGGCGACTTCCGCATCGACTCGCTCGCATACAACCCGGTCACCGGGGCGAGCTGCACTTTCTTCAACGGCAGTGGCGTCAATCCGGTGGCGTTCAGCTGCGCGACGCCGCCGATTCTCGGCGGCATGTGGCACGGCACGGTTGTCAACACGCCGAACACGGTGTTGACGGCACTCGTGTACTCGCCGGCCGGCATGCTGGCGCCGGCGGTGCCGCTGTTCGGCGGCGAACTGCTGGTGCATCCTGCCCAGGCGTTCGTCGCGTTCGTGGGCACGACCGACTACATGCTGGCGATCCCGTCGTCGTCGTCGTGGGTGGGTACGCAACTGGCGCTCCAGGGCTTGCGCCTCGATGTCGTCGGCGGCTCGCCGACCTTCGTGCCGCTGAACGCGATGCTGCTGCTGCTGGGCCTCTGATCCCGCCGCCGGCGCGGCTCGTCCCACGCGGACTGCCCAGACAGCACCGCCCGTGCCAGCAGCACCGCGATCGGACCCCACGTTCGCATGCGCGTATGCTACCGCGATGAGCGAACGTGATTGGAACGAGGACTACGCCCAAGGCGAGCTGCCCTGGGACACCGGCGTGCCCGACGAGCAACTGGTCGCCGCCGTCACGAGCGGCGTCATCGCGCCCGGACGCGCGCTCGAGGTGGGCTGCGGCACGGGGACCAATGCGCTGTGGCTGGCGCAGCGCGGCTTCGACGTGGTCGCAGTCGACGTGGCGCCGCTCGCGATCGCGGCGGCGCGCAAGAAAGCGTCCGGCGGCGCTCGATGTGAATTCGCCGTACTCGACTTCCTCGCGGCCGATCCGCCGCGCGCTCCATTCGACTTCGTGTTCGACCGCGGCTGCTTCCACGTCTTCGACGAGCACGAGACCCGCGCCCGCTTCGCCGCGCGCGTCGCCGCGCTGCTGGCGCCGGGCGGGCAGTGGCTCAGCCTGCTGGGCAGCACCGAGGGGGCGCCGCGCGAGCACGGGCCACCGCGGCGCAGCGCGCGCGACGTCGCGAACGCGATCGAGCCGGCGCTCGAGCTCGTCGCGATGCACGCGTTCTGGTTCGACGCGCACATCCCGACTCCGGCCCAGGCGTGGGCGGTGCGCGCGCGGGCTCGCGACGTTCCGGCGCAGCCGTCGACGCGACACTGAACACAGGCCGCGGGTTGACGGGGCTCGCGCGCGCTGCTCGCGTGAGCGGCGGTCAGCGCACGACGCCGACGGCCGGGTTGCTGATCTGCAGGCCTGCCGCCGCGTCCCACGTGATGCCCTGGTAGAGCAGTTGCAGACCGACGAACACGGGATTGCCGGGGATCGCCACCTGGCCGGTCACGGGTTGACTGGGTGCCGGCACGCCGGCCGACAGCGTCACTGCCGTCCCCTGCGCCCAGAACAGCGGATCGCCGAACACGCTGGGCAGGTCGATCTCCGGCCCGGCGAAGCCGACCGCGAGCACGCCGAGGTGGCCGTTCGGGCCGTGCAGCGCCGCGGTGCTCGTGCCGCCGAGCAGGCCGCCGGTCGCCGTCACGTGCGGCATCGCCTGCACAGTCGCGGTGATGCCGGGCGCGAACAGCTGCGGCCCGCCTTGGACCGACACGGAGGGATCGAGGCGCACCGTTCCCGTGCCAGTGATCGCGGCGGAGGGGAGACCCAACAACGCATAGCTGGCGACCACGCCGCCGCCCAGCACGCGCACGTCGCCGCCGTTCAGCTGGATGGGACTGACAAAGGGTTGCTGCGGGGGGGTCAGGCCGGCGACCTGGCAGCCGACGAGCTGCGTCCTGCCTCCTTGCTGCACGAGCGCAGGCGACATCACCAGCATCGACGCGTTGAGCGAGCAGTTGGTGAACACGACGGTGCTGGCAACGAGGGTGGCCTGGCGGTGGAACGTGCAGTCGTCGACGAACACGCTGTCGCACTGCTGCACGCTGAGCCCGTGCAGTCCGGGGGCGGTGCGCAGACTGGCGAGCCGCACGACGCCCTGGTTGTTCAGGCACGTGACGCCGACCGGGAAGCCCGAGCCGAGGGGCGAAGCGAGATCCAGCGCGCGCAGCACGACCGCCTGGTGCGGAAGCAGGTTCACGATGGTCGGGCCCAGCGCGCTGGCGACGGCTGCACCGGGTTCGCCGAGCACCGCGAGGCTCTTGCCGTCGATCGTGAACTGGCTGTAGTTGCCGGGGCGCACGAGCAGCACCGCACCGTCGGGAACGGCAGCGACGGCGGGTGGGATGTCGGTGAAGTTCGTGCCTGGGCCGCTGGCGGAGTCGACGATGAACGTCTGGGTGGCGGCGGCGACGGCGAGGGAGAGGACACTGACGAGGGTGCGCGCGACCATGGGCGCGTAGCGTAGCGGCGGGAAACCCGTCCGCCCACCGGGGGCGATCGAACGGGGGGAGTACGCGAGGCGATACGAACAGCGTGCCGGCGAGCACGCGGGCGATCTGCGCGAACGCGGAGGTCGGACCGCGCCGGGGGTTGGGTGGATGCGCCCCGGGATCCACAGCGCGGTGACGGGTCGCCGACGTTCGCTGTCGCGATTGCGACGAATCAGCCGTGCCGCCGCGTACTCCCTGTCATCGCCGGGCGCCGGCCTTCTCGAGCATGGCGGCGATCTCGCGGTGCTCGCCTGTTCGCGCGAGCTGCAGCGGTGTCTGGCCGTCGTGGTCCCACTTGCAGCCCAGTGCCTCGACGTCGGCCTCTTTCACGATGAGCCACGCGGCGAGCTCGCGTTCATCGTTCCTCGCGCACCAGTGCAGAGCCGTGATGCCGAGGCTCTCCTGGTCCGGGGCCACGCCGTAGCGATGCAGCAGCTCGGCAGTCTCGACCCCACCGCCGCCGAGCGCGACATACCACATGACCGGGAAGTCGTGAGCGCCGCGCTCGTGGATCAGCAGCGGGTCGCGGTCGAGCAGGAAGCGGATCGTGTCGTGGTCGCCGAGAGCGACCGCCGTCGGCAGCGACAGCGGCGCGCCGTGTTCGAGGTGGAAGCGGATGATCGGCCGGTTGCCCGTGTGCGCGCACGCCTCGATCGCGAGTTCGTCGTCGGTCGAGACCGAGAACACGAGCCGCGGGTCCGCTGCGACGAGTTCGCGCACGCGATCGAGCTTCGTGTGCGAGCTGCCGGTCACTTCGTTCTGCTTGGACTGCGGCACGGCGGACAAGTCGGGTCGCACGATTGGCTGGCGCTTTGCATCGAACAGCCAGCGCGAAGCGCGGTGATCCCGCGGCAGGCTCGCGTGCTGAGCCAGCAGGCGAACGCCTGCATCCCACTCGAGGTGCCCGGCAAGGTCCTGCGGCGTGCGGCCGTCGCGATCGCGCGCGGCAGGATCGGCGCCCTTGCGGATCGCGAGCCGCACCAACAGTTCGCTGCGGTGGCGCACCGCGCCGTGCAACACCGAGTCTGCGCCGCGCTGGGCAGCGTTCGGATCGGCGCCGTTGCCGAGGAGGTCCGTGGCGGCGCAGCGTGCGCCAGAGATTGTGCGACACGACATCGCGGCCCGCGCGGGTGTGAGTCCGGACCCCGAAGTCGGCGCCAGGTCGGGCTTGCAACCAGCCGCGCGCAGCCGCGACAGATCCCGCGACCCGGCCAGTGCACCCGCGTAGAGCGGCGTGCCGCCGATCGGGTGGGCCGTGGTGCACAGTTCGGGATCGGCCTTGGCAAGCAAGCCAAACCGCGCCCAGTCTTCGGCGAGCACGGCTTCGACGACATCGGGCTCGATGCAGGCGCGCAGTTCCTGCGCGACGGCAGTGCGACCCGCGAGGTGCGCGATCACGAACGCCGAACGCCCCTGTGGGTCGCGCGCCGATGCGAGCGTCGCGTCGATCCTGAGCCAGCGCCGCACTTCGCCGAGGTCGCCTGCCTCGACCGCGTGCAAGAATGCCTCGGCATCGGTTCCGAGTGGGCAGGTCGGCGCGCGAGCGAGCACCGCCGTGCTCGCGGGCAGCGACACGGCGGTCGCGGCAGCGGTGGCTGCGCCCAGGGACAGGATGCGTCGGCGGGTCAGGGACATGGTTTGCCTCTGTTCTGCCAAGCGAACGAGGTCCGCGCGGCGGCTCACCAACACGCAGTTTTTCTGCTACCCTCCCCGCGCCGATGGTGACGACCACGTCCGACGAAGAGATCGTGCGCCTGTTGCGCCAGAGCCGCGCGGGCAGCGAACCCGCCGGCCGCGAGCTGTTCGAGCGCTTCTATCGCGAGCTGCGCGCGATGGCGCAGCAGCAGCTCGCGCGCGAACGCCGCGGCCACACGCTGGCGCCCACGTCGCTCGTGCACGAGGCGTTCGTGCGTTTGCACGGCACCAACCTCGCGGCCGACGACCGCGATCAGTTCCTGCGGCTCGCGGCGACCGTGATGCGCCACGTGCTCGTCGACAGCGCGCGGCGCCGGCACCGGCGCAATGGTGTCATGGCGCGCCCGCCGGCCGACGTGGGCACCACGCGCGACGATCCGGTGCTGCGGCTCGAAGGTGCGATGCAGCGGCTCTCTGCGATCGACGCGCGGCTGTTGCGCGTCGTGGAGCTGCGCTTCCTCGTGGGCCTCGAAGTCGAAGAGACGGCGCGCGTGCTCGGCTGCTCCGCGGCGACGGTCAAACGCGAGTGGCGCACGGCGCGCGCGTTCTTGCAGCGGGAGATCGAACGCGATGATCGATGAACAGATCGGTTGGCAACGCGCGAGAGCGCTGTTCGAACGGCTCTGCGACGCGCCGGCCGCGGAACAGCAAGCGCAACTGGCATCGCTCGAGCGAAGTGACGCCCCCGCGGCGGCCGAAGTGCGCGCGCTACTCTCGGCCGACGGCGCGTCATGCACGGCACTCGATCGGCCCGCCGGCGAGCTGCACCTCGACTGCCTGCGCCGCGAGGCCGACGAGAGCCTGCTCGAAACGGAGCTCGATGGTTACCGGCTCGAGGCCGTGCTCGGCGAAGGCGGCACCGCGACGGTGTTCCTCGGCGTGCGCTCCGATGGCGCGCGCGCGGCGATCAAGGTGCTGAAGGCCGGTCTCGCTTCACCCGACCTCGCCGCGCGCTTTTGCCGCGAGCGCGAGGTGCTGGGCTCCCTGCATCACCTGGGCCTGATCGCGGTGCTCGGCGCCGGCGAAACCCCCGATGGCCGACCCTACCTGATCACCGAGCACATCGAGGGTCTGCCGATCGACGCGTGGTGCCGCGAGCGCGGACTCGAACCGCGCGCGCGGCTGTTGTTGTTCGTGCAGGTGTGCCACGCCGTGCACCACGCGCATCGGCACCTGGTCGTGCACCGCGATCTCAAGCCGTCGAACATCCTCGTCGACCGCGTGGGGCAGCCGCGTGTGCTGGACTTCGGCATCGCGAAGCTGCTCGAGCCGCATCGTGATCCCGGTTGGACTGCGCTCGCGTCGCGCGCGCCGATGACGCCGTCGTTCGCGAGCCCGGAGCAGGTCCGCGGCGAGCCCGTGACGACCGCGAGCGACATCTACTCTCTCGGCGTGCTGCTCTATCACCTGCTGCTCGGCCAGAGTCCGTATCGGCCGCTGCCGAGCGAGCGCGCCGCGCTCGAGCTCGCCGTGCTGCAGGACGCGCCGCGTTCGCCGCGCGAGTTCGGCGCAGCGCCGCTGCCGCGCGACCTCGCGACGCTGCTGGCTGTGGCCATGCGCAAGGAGCCGGGCGAACGCTACCCGTCGGCCGAGCACCTGGCCGACGACATCGGCCGCTACCTCGAACGCCGTCCGCTGCGCGCGCGCCGGCAGCCGCCGCTCGTCGCGCTGCTGGGCGCGGTGCGGCGGCACCCGATCGCGACCTCGGCCATCACGGGCGCTTGTTGCCTCGTGCTCGGCGGCTGGATCGTCACCGCGAGCGATCTCGCGCGCGTGCGTGCGAGCGAGTCGATCGCGTGGCGCGCGCATGCGAACGCCGTGACGTCGACCAACCTGCTGGCCGACTTGCTCGTGCAGATCGGCGCCACCGGTACGCGCGAACAGCTGGCCGAACCGCTGCGCGCTGCCGAGGCGCACGTGCAGCAGCTCGGCGAACCCGAAGCCGAGGCGCGGCTGCGGCTGGCGCTGGCCCGGGTCCAGATGCGGCTCGGGCTCGCGGCACCGGCCCGCGATCACCTCGAACGGGCCCTGGCGTTGGCGCGGTCGACGCGCGGCCTGTCGTGGCGCGACGCGGACCAGTGTCTGCAGCTGCTCGTCGAGCTTGCGATCGAGCGCTCCGACGCCGCGGCGATCGCGCTGGCCAACGAACGGCTCGACGCGCTGCGTGCGAACGGCGCTGATCTCTCCCCGGCAGAACAGCAGCTCGCTCGCGCATGCGCACTTCGACGGAACTGATGGTTCGAGTGGACAAAGCGGAGCGTCGCTGCAACCGCTGCTGGGCGGCCAGGGCGTGCTCTTGACGGGGTCTCGTGGCGTGGAGATCGTGGGACCGTGGGGTTCGGGAGGTCCGAACCGCAGTTGAAGTTCTTCCACGCGTCCGACCCGAGCTGTGAAGCGCGTCCCGCAGCCCACGCCCGACGTCACCGCCGCCGACGTCGAACGCATCGTCCGGCGCGATTTCCCGCCGTCACAGCAAGACAACGCGCTCGCCATGCTCCACGAATATTGCGGCGAAAGCCATCGCGGGGCGGATCGCGTGCGGCTCGCCGTCCTCAAGCTCGCCAACAAGAACCTGAAGCAGCTGCGCTACTGGGTCGAGCAAGCCAAGCTCGACTACCGCGACGTGCTGAGCCCGGCCGAGTATCCGAAGTACTGCAGATGGGGTCGCGTGGATACCGCGTCCGAGGACGAGCAGCGCAAGGTGATCGACTCGGATTGGGCGCAATACGAGCGCTGGCTCAAGGGCTGAGCGACGGCGATGACGGCGGATCCGTTCGCGGAGATCGACACGGCGTTGCGAGTCGCGGGCTCGCGCCGGTTGTGCAGCGCACCCTACGCTACACTGGCGACGTTCTGCTCGAACGGATCGGAGGACTCCCCACCATGAAGTTGGCATGCGTGCTTGCGTCGGTTGCGGCCTTGCTCGGCGCCTGCGCAGCCCCGCTGGAGCACGCCGTTCCCGCCGACGCCGCGGCGCACGCCGCCGTCGGGGCGCCCGCGGCCGTCGCGGCGCCCGCGGACGCGCTGCAGGCGCGCGTCGACCAGCTGTGCGCCGCGTGGAACAAGCCCGACTCGCCGGGATGCGTCGTCGGCGTCGTGCGCGACGGGGACCTCGTCTTCGCGCGCGGCTACGGCATGGCCAACCTCGAGCACTCGGTGCCGATCAGCGCCGCGACGGTGTTCGATCTCGGCTCGACGTCGAAGCAGTTCACGGCCGCCTGCATCGGCCTGCTGGCGCAGCAGGGCAAGCTGTCGGCCGACGACGACGTGCGCCGCTGGATCCCCGAGCTGCGCGACTACGGCGCGCCGATCACGGTGCGCCACCTGCTGCACCACACCAGCGGCCTGCGCGACTACCTCGACCTGTTCCTGCTCGCGGGCCGAAAGTCCGAGGACTGGACGACCCGCGCACAGGCGCTCGCGATGATCGCGCGGCAGAAACAGCTCAACTTCCAGCCGGGCGAACGCCACCTCTATTCGAACTCGGGCTACTTCCTGCTCGCGCAGATCGTCGAGCGCGCCAGCGGCACGAGCATGGCGAAGTTCGCCGAGCGCGAGATCTTCGCGCCGCTCGGCATGCGCGACACGCATGTGCACGAGGACCACAGGCTGGTCGTTCCCGCTCGCGCCAGCGGCTACTCGCCGCGCGGCGAGGGCGGCTTCGGCATCGACATGTCCGACTTCGAGCAGACCGGCGATGGCGCGGTGATGACGACCGTGGTGGACCTCGCGAAGTGGGAGCGCAACTTCACGACCCGGCAGGTCGGCGGCGAGCGGCTGCAGCGCTTCCTGCACGAGCACGGCCGGCTGAACGACGGCTCCGAGCTCCCGTATTGCTGCGGACTCGTCGTCGACACCTTCCGCGGTCTCGAACGCGTCAGCCACGGCGGCGCGTGGGCCGGCTACCGCGCGCAGCTGATGCGCTTCCCGCAGCACAAGCTCTCGGTGATATGCATGTCGAACCTCGCGACGATCGATCCGAGCTCGATCTGCTCCGAGATCGCGAACTTCGTGCTGGCGGAACACATGAGCGCGGAGCCGAGACCCCGCGAGCGAACGCAGCCGATGGCCAGGGGCGCTCCGCCGCCGGCGCCGACGGCCGAGGCCATGCTGGGCTACCCCGGCGTCTACGAGAGCAAAGAGCTCGAAGTGCGCGCCGAGATCGCGTTGCGCGGCGGAGCGCTGTTCCTCGGTGAGGTCGGCCTCGCCGACTACGAACTGCCCGTGCTCGCTCCCGACCGCTTCGGCAACCCGGGATTCACGGTCGAGTTCGCGCGCGACGCTGCCGGCGCGATCACCGGTTTCCACTGCGGCACCGACCGCGCTCGCAACCTGTTCTTCGCGAAGCTGTGGCGCGAGTGACCGGTTCGTGGTCCGAACCGCGGCTCGAGGTCACCCTCCAGCGCCGTTGGGGGTAGAACTCCTGCGCCCTCCGTACCGCCGACCGACGCGCTCCCGTGCTGACGACATCCCGTGCCCTGGCGCTGCTCGCGCTCGCTCTGGCCGCCACTGCCGTGTGGTGGTGCGCGCGGGGCAAGGCGGTGCTGCCGCCGGACGGCCCGAACGAGCGCGCGATCGGCGAAGAACGCGCGCCTGCGATCGCGACGGAAGAACGGATCGCGCCACCGCTGGAGCCCGTGCGCGTCGATCGTGAACCGGTCGTGCCCGTCTTGCTCGACGCAGCGATGCAGCGACCGGACACGATTGCGGGCATCGTCGCCGGCGAAGATGGCGTACCGGTCGCAGGAGCCGAGATCGTGGTCACCGGTCACGAAGGTGGCGTGAGCACCGACGACGCGGGCCGCTTCTGGTTCGCGCGCGAACCGAAGGACACGCGCATGGTCGCGATCCGCGGCGTCACGGAGTGGGATCGCGGCGATCACGAGGACCTGGTCGCCACTCGATGGGTGCCATGGGGAACGCACGACCTGCGGTTCGTGCTGCGCTGCAAGGTCGTCGTGCAGATCGATCTCGTCGACGTCGACGGGAAGCCGGTGGCCGGCGGTGTGACGTTCGGTCCGAACGACGAGCACAGCGTCGGCACCGCGACGTCGTACTCGTTTCGCGTCAGCGGTGGCTCGCACACGCTGCGCTGCTCGCTGAGCGACGCGAACCTCGCCGCGCCGCCGGCGCGCAAGGTCGACGTCGTCGAGCCGTGCCGCGTCACGGTCGTCGTGGGCCCGTGGTTCGACCGCACCGTCGTCGTCACCGGTCGGGACGGCGCGCCGGTCGCCGGCAGCCGCGTCGAACTGGTCGACCCCGATCGCGCGGCGCGCTCGCGCCGCGACGGACCGCGGACCGACGAGCAGGGGAGCATGGTGCTGCGCGGCGCCGGCCTCGTGCCGCGAACGGTGCGCGTGACAGGCAATCATGCGCCGGTCGTCGTCGAGGGCGTTCGGCTGGATGTGCGCGAGCCGCTGCTCGTGCGGCTCGGTCACGATGCGCGGCTCAGGGTGCGCCTCTCGCCTCAGGACGCCGTCGAACGCATGGGCATGCTGCAGACCCGGATCGGCATGCGCGGTCCAAGCGACAAGCTGCTGTATCCGACACCGCTCGTCGATGGCGACGCGATCGAGTACGCGGTTGCTCCGGGTGCGTGGGAAGTCGCGCTGCTCGACGGGCCGCTCGCCGGCGCGTTGGCGAACGTGACGCTTGGCGCCGGCGAGAGCAAGACCATCGACGTCTCCGTTCCGGGGCTCGACGTCGCCTACGTCGCCGCGGAGGTGGTCTGCGACCAGGCGAACGTCCACAACCATTCGTATGTGTATCTCGCGCGCGAACCGCGCCCCGGCGATGCAGCCGATCGCACGGTTGCACTCGGCGTTCCTGCACCGCGGGACGGAGGCTGCGCCGTGACGGCGGGCTGCTACCGCGTGCGCATGCCGGAGATCCCGCAGGCGCTGTCCGACGAAGTCGTCGACGTGCCGCGCGATGGCACGATCGACGCGAAGTTCCGCGTTCGGCTCGGCAACGTCGTGATCCGGCTGCAAGGCAGCGACGGCGAACCGCGTCGCGACGTGCGCGTCGGGCTCGCGCGCGACGGCTTGCTGACCGACGACGACGTGCTCGGGCGGACGGACGGCGACGGTGTCGTGCGCGCACAGTGCGGTGTCGGCACGCTGCAGGTCATGGCGCTGCCGTCGAAACCGTTCGAGCTGACGGAGGGCGGGGCCACGTTGTCGGGGCCAGAGCCGCTGCGCGCGAACGTCGAGCCGCGCACCTTCGTCGGCACGATCACCGTGCGCGAAGCAGCGACGACCGAGGCGACGTTCGTGGTGCGGTAGCGCGCCTGGCGACGGGTGCGCCGCTGCGTCTTGACGGATTCTCGCGTGCGACGTGGTGGATGCGGGTCATGGGCGTGCTCGTGTCTGCGCTCGACAACCACGCTGCAGCGCCGCGTAACAGCAGCAGCCGAGCAGCGACGACACCTCATCACAGGCGGACGCGAAGCTCGGTGATCTCGCGTGGCCGGATCGTCACTCGCTCGCGCCGACTGCCTGACCGAAGTCCAGGAGGACGCTGGTGCTGATCATGGCCGGCCTGATCGATGTCTTCTTCCTGCGCGCGCCCGCCGACTGAGACGTCCGACCCATCGCCCGAGCGCACACGGGCGGCGGGTTGACGGGGTCTCGCGGCGTGGGGATCGTGGAACGCCCGGTTCGGGTGGTCCGAACCGCAGCTCGACTTCGCCGACGAGCTGACCCCGCAGGCGGCTGCAGCGGGCAGAGAATGGCGTGACCGGCGACATGCGCGACAACCTCGAACGGGAGCTGCGGCAGCACGCGGCCGCACTGCGCGGGCTCGCGCGCGACCTCGTCGGGGCCAGCGACGCGGACGACGTCGTCCAGGAGACCGCGCTGCAGGCGCTGCGCATGCCGCCCGCGCGTGGCGGCGCGCTCGGTGGATGGCTCGCCGGCATCGTGCGCCACGTCGCGTCGCGGCACCGCCGCGCCGAGGCGCGGCGCGTGCGGCGCGAGTCGGCCGTCGCGCGCGAGCCGATCGCCGCCGGCGCGGGCGCGGGCGAGGGCGACATGCTGCGCTTCCTTACCGAAGCGGTGCTCGCGCTGCCGCAGCCGTATCGCTCTGCGCTGTTCGCGCGCTACTTGAAGGACCTCGACCCGGCGGAGATCGCCGCGCAGACCGGCGAACCGGTCGGCACGATCAAGACGCGGCTCAAGCGCGGTCTCGTGCTGCTGCGCGAACGCTTCGACGCGCGCGAACGCGAACACGGCGGCGACTGGCGCGCAGCGTTCCTCGGCGCGTTCGGGTTGGAACGTGTGACGGCCGGTACCGCGGCCGCAGGGGTGATCGTCATGACCGCAGCCAGCAAGTGGGCGCTCGGCGGCGTCGCCGCGGCGATCGCCATCGCAGGAACGCTCGTCTTCTCACCGCTCCTTTCTCCTGCCGCGGGTCCCGCACCTGCGTCCGCGTCCGATCCCGTGCTCGCGCAGACCGGCGCTCCGCGCGCGGCGCCGGCGGACACAGCGCAGATGATCGCGACCGCGGCGGCCGACCTCGAACGCACGGCGGCCGGACCCAAGGACCCGCCGTCCGCGGCGGAGGCCTCGGCGTGCATCGTGCGCGGCCGCTGCGTCGACGAAGCTGGCGCACCGCGCGCCGGTGTTCACGCGCGGCTGAGCGGGCGCGGCGGCAACACCGAACGGATTGCCGCGTGGAAGCTACTGCACGGTGAGCCGACGGAGGTCGACCAGCGCGCCGAGACCGGCGCCGATGGGGCGTTCGTGTTCCGGCTCGCGTCGCTCTCACCGCTGATGTTCGGGCTCGCACTGGACGGCCGCGGCCTTGCGAGGTGGCGCTGCTCCTGGAACGAGCTCGCCGCAGGTACGACGGATCTCGGCGACGTCGTGCTCGCACCGGGCACCGTCCTGCGCGGTCGCGTCGTCGACGCGGATGGCGCGCCGGTTCCTGACGTCGGCGTCCACCTCGAACGCACGCCGTGGGAGAGTCGCGACCGCGGCTACGAGCAGCAGTGCAGCACTTCGACGCGCAAGGACGGGTCGTTCAGGATGTACCCGCTGCTTGCGGGCGACTACAAGCTCGGCATCGACGACCAGGTCATCGAACGCCCCGCCGTCGTCGCGTTGACCGGCGAGCCGGAGCAGTTCGTCGACGTCGCGTTGAAGCGTCTCGACGACGCGGATGCGATCCGCGGCATTGTCGTCGACGACGAAGGTGCACCGGTGCGACACGTGACGGTCTCGCCGTGGGTGAGCGGCTCCGGCCGCATCGTCGTGACGGACTCGGAGGGACGGTTCCGCGTGATGCGCCGTGAGGGCATGCCGGCGCGGCTCCGCTTGTCGGTGAACGAAGCCGGCTACGAGTGGGTGCAGACCGAGGAGATCGCATGGGGCCGCAGCGACGTGCGCATCGTCGTCGCGAAGGGCAAGGGATTCGCCGTGCTCGTCGTGCGCGCGAGCGACGGCGCGCCGGTCGAAGACTACGTGTTGCGGGTCATGCCGGCCGGCGGCTCGGTGAACTCAGTCGAGTGCGAGCCGCGCGGCGACCGGCACCACGCCGGTGGTGGGGAGGCCGTGACCGGCGTGCGTGTCGGGCCGCACCAGGTGATCGTCGCGCCCGTCGACACGCAGCTCGCGATCGGCGTGGTGAGGACCGAGGTGATCGCATCGGGAGCCGCACCCGTCGTCGTCCGCCTCGCGGCGACGCGGTCGCGCACGGTGCGGGTGCAAGGCTCCAACGGCGCCGTGATCGCCGGCGCGACGGTGCGGCTCGTCGATCCGCTCGGAGGGACCCTGACCGAAATCACCAAGGCGCGCGCGTTGGGCGAGTGGATGTCGTTCACGGGCAGAAAGGGGCTCGTGCTGACCGCGGCGACGACCGATGCGAACGGCGAGGCGACGCTGCGCGCCCCTGACGACCGCCCGCTCGGCTTGTTGCTGCCTGGACCGGGGCACGTGCCGCACACGATCGCGAACGTAGTCTTCCCGGACGACGGTCCGCTCGTCGTGACCGTGTCCACCGGTGCAACTTTGCGCGGCACGATCGGGCCGGAGGCTGCGTTCGCCGAGATCCGCCGGCGCGCGGGCATCGATGGCGACGAACCGGCTTCGTCAACCGCGTGGCCCTCCATCCAACTGTGGCGACGCGACGGTGCAGGGACGCACGACCCTTTTCCGGAGCGCGAGCGGTGTTCGGTCAAGAACGACGGCGCGTTCGAGCTCACGGGCGTGCCGCCGGGCCGCTGGCGGATCGTCGTGTTGTGCCTCTTGGCAAAGGAGAGCGGCGGTCGGTTTCTCGAGGAAGACGGCGGTTTCGTCGACGTCGCCGACGGCGAGATCGTGGCGCACACGATCGACCTCTCCGCGGTGTTGCCCGGGGAGCTCGAAGGCGTCGTGCTGCGCAACGGCGCGCCGCTCGCGAGTGCGCCGGTGCAGTTGCGCATGCGGCTCGCCGACCACCCTGACCGGCAATCGCATCACGTCGAGGACGTGACTACCGACGACGCGGGACGCTTCCATGCGCAGGTCCGCACCGGCGAGTACGAGCTCACGTGGGCGCCGGTCCGCGAGATGGGCTGTTGGGTCACCGTCGTCGCTGGCGAACGCGCGCGCGTCGACGTCGGCAAGCGGACGCAGCAGACGTTCGCGTTGGCGACCGGCAAGGTCGACGTGCTGGTGCTCGATCCGTCCGGCAAGCCGGTCCGCAACGTCGTGCTGCAGTGCCGCGATGCCGGCGACGTCGCGCGGTTCTCGTTCGCGCCGACCGATGCCGAAGGCCGCACGACGATCGAGTGCGACATCGCGCCGTTCACGATCTGCGTGCTGCCGAAGAGCCTGCAGGATCCTGCCGCGGGGCGGGCGCACGTGCAGGCGCGGCTCGGGCAGCGGGATCCGTTCACCGACGTGTGGCTCGTCGTCGGTCGGTTCACTCCGCGCGCCGGCGAGACAGTGACGGTGGAGGTGCGCCTGCCGCCGGAATGGGAGCGTTGACCCCGCGGACACCCCGGACGAAGCGACGAAGGAGCTGATGCTCGACTTCTACCGGCGGCTCTGGGTCGGCAAGCAGCCTCCGCACACGGCGCTGTGGGCCGCGAAGATGCGCCTGCGCGATGCCGTCGACGAGCGCGGTGGGCGCTGGACACTTCGCGACTGGGCCGGCTGGGTGCTCACGGGCGCGTCCGATTGACCGCGCCGCGGTAGTTCGCTACAGCAGCCGAGCCATGTCCACCACAGAAGCATCCGATCGCGTCGCGCTCGAAACTACGGTGACGGGCGTCGCGCACTTCATCGATCGCAAAGCGTGGCGCGAGCTGCGCGGGCTCTTCGCCGACAAGGTGCGAACCGACTACACATCGCTGTTCGGCGGCAAGCCGCAGGAGCAATCGGGCGACGCGCTGATCGACACGTGGCGCAAGCTGCTGGCGCCGATCGTGACGCAGCACCTGCTCGGCCCGATCACGCTGTCGATCGAGGGTGCCGTCGCGACGGCGCACTGTCACGTGCGCGGCTATCACTTCGTGAAAGGGGCTGCCGGCGGCGACGAGTGGATGGTGGCCGGTCACTACGTCATGGAGCTCGCGAAGGCCGCTACCGCCTGGAGGATCCGTTCGATGACCCTCGAAACGTTCTACCAGACCGGGAACATGAAGCTGCTCGAGGTCGCGGGCGGCAGGTGAGAGGGCCTCTGTTCAGCCGCGCACGACGAGCTCACCGCGGCCGCGGCGGCGCGTGCGGATGGTTCCCCCGTTGCCGAGCTCGAGGACGCCAGTGCCCCCTGACAAGCGCGTGCCGAGGCCCAAGCCCGTGATGTCGTGCTCGACGCCCCCGGCGACGCCGTAGACCACGAAGCGTTCGGGCACGACCGGCGATCGCAGCCTACTCGAGCGCCTCGACGACGACGTTCGCCGCGGTGGCCGCGTCGGGCCAACGCTTGCTGAGAGCCTTGGCGGCGCGCACGACCTTCGTGGCGACGACCGGGCCCGGCTTCCCGAACACTTCGCACGCAGCGTGGAGATCGTCGCGACGGTCTTCGTGCAGCACCTCCAGCAACAGCGCGGCCTGATGCAGGTCCTTGCCGGCCTTCGTCTGCTGCTCGGCCGAACGCGTCTGGCTCACGAGCAGGTTGTGCAGCGCAAACCGCGCCGGCGCGGGCACGGTCACCAGCGTCGCACCGCCGTCCACGGTGGGGGCGGGCAACGCGTCGTCGATCAGCAGCGACAAGAACTTCACGGGCGCGGCCGCTGCGCCGAACCGGCGGATCGGGATCGGCGCACGATCGCTGTCCGAACCCGGCGTCAGCAGGTCGACGCGCAGCTGCTTGCCGCGCACCTTGAACGACGTCGACGGATGCCGGCGATCGAATGCAGGCACCGGCACGAAGCCCATCTGCAAGCTGTCGAGCGCCTTTGGAATGTCGGCTTCGAGATTCGGCGCCGCGATCTCGACGTGGCCGGCGACATCGACGTCTTCGGTGCGCCATGCACCCGCGGGCCAGGCGACGCCGAGCATGTTGCCGAGCAGCGCGAACGCGTGCGTCCCGACGAGCACGCCGCCGAGGCGGAACACTCCCGCATCCGCGAAGGCCCGCAACACGCGCGTCACGGCCTTCGACGGCGCGGTCTGACCCGCGGTGATCAGCAAGCGCGCGAGCCGCTCGACACGCGATCGATCCGCCGCGTTGGCGGTCCGGCCCTCGTGGTAATCGGCGACGATCCGTTCGATCGCCTTCGACTTCCGGCCCACGGCGAACTGGCGCTTGCTGCCACCCGGATCCGAGTACTGGAAGTACACGTACTCGCCGTTCGCGATCGCCTTCGTGTGAAAGCTCCCGGACAGGTGCGACCAGTCTCGGTCGGCTTCCTGCGCAAGCAGCAATGCGAGCAACTCGGCGTGCAGCGTCTGCGTGTCTTCGGGGTGGCGTTCCATGATTATACGCAGAGTATCACGACTCTGCGTATAACGCGACGGCGGCGTCCTCGTTGGGCCCACGCGGCGCGGCTGCAGTCAGCGGCGGCGGCGCTCGGCGATCTCTTCCCGCAGCCTCTGCGCGAAAACGCATCGCCTTGCTGTCCGTTCTGACGCGCCGCTGCCGGCGTCACGCCGCTCGCTTCACTTGCGCGCGCGCCAGGCAGTCAGCAACTGCTTCTCGCGCTCGGCGGACAGCCCGGCCTTCGGCTGCGCCTGTCGCTCGGCCGGCAGCGTGCGCCACCACGCCAGCGTCTCCTTGGCTGTGACGTCGGTCGCCCGGAACTTCAGACCGGCGGCGATCTCCTTCGTCACGTCGAAGCGTGCGAAGCCGGCCGTGCGCCCCTTCATGACCTGGAACGCCGGCAGCTCGCTGCCATACGGGCGCGCGTCGTTCTCGACGAGGAAGTCGGCGTCGACCCACACGAACGTGGCGTCGCCCTCGACACCCTTCTGGATGCTCTCGAGGAACTGGCGGAACGCCTGGCCGCCCTGCGGGCCGACCGCGTTGAACACGCCGAACGTCTTGCTCTCGAGCAGCGCGAGCTGGAACTCGGCGAGGTCGCGCACATCGATGTTCTGCACGTGGTCGCTGCCGTCGCCGGGCGCGAGCATCTCGCCGCCGCGCGCGACGCGCACCGGCCAATACGTGAAGCGGTCCGTGTCGTCGCCGGGGCCGATGATCAAACCGGGGCGCACGACCGTGACGCGGCCCGGCATCGCCGCGTGCGCCTTCTTCTCCGCGTAGGCCTTCGCGTGGCCGTAGGGCAGCGGCCGGCCTTCGGCGACCGGGCTGTTCTCGAGCGTCAGCACCGGCGCGTCGGCGTTCATCGGCACGCGGCTCGTGTCCGCGTAGACGGAGCGCGTCGACACGAACAAGTACTGCTCGGTCTGGTCCTTCAGCAGGCCCGCCGACTGCTCGACCCATTCGGGCGCGCTGCTCCGCGACGCGGACTCGTCGATCACGGCGTCCCACCTGCGCCCCTTCAGTGCCGCGAGGTCGTTGGCGCGGTCGCCGACGAGCTCTTCGACGTCCTTGCCGAACATGCCCTTGCCGCTGAGCCCGCGGTTGAACACCGTCACTTCGTGGCCGCGCGCGAGCGCCGCGCGCACGTTGTGCGGGCCGACGAAGCCGGTGCCGCCGAGGATCAGGATCTTCTTCTTGCGCAGGAGCAGATTCTCGGGATGCAACACGGCGCACGCCACAAAGGCGGCGCTCGTACGCAGGAAGTCGCGGCGGCTGGTCATCGGCGCTCCTTTCGATTCGCGCGGACGGCGTGCCCGCGCGGCCGAGGGATCCTACCGTGCAGGTGCGGCACTGACGCTACGATCCAAGCGGCTCGCCATGTTGGTTCCACGTCGTCGGCGCCGTGCGCGCCAACGGCGTCGCCGTGTCCGACCCGGGCCACGCGCTCAACGGCGCCGCAGCAGCAAGAATCCTGCGGCGAGACGGCAGTCGACGAGCTCGAAGTCGCCGTTTTTCCACGCCGCGAACAGCACCGACTTCTCGGGTTCGCCGAGACGCGGGTCGACGATCGCGTGGGTGACGCCGAGCAGGTCCCACTCGCGCCGGCATAGCGCCGCGAACTCGGCGCTGTCGCGCGCGCACGGCGTGTGCTCGGGCATCGGTGCCGGCATCACGGCGCGCCGTCCCGTCTGCACGTGCAGCCACGCGTCGACTTCCGTCGCGATCACGGCGTGCGCCGGCACGACCTCGCGCACCGCCGCGGCGAGCTGCGCGTAACCGTCGATCGGGATGTTCTCGCGCCACATGCGCGCCGACGCGGCGCGATCGAACTGCAGCAGCGCCACCGATGCGGGCAGCGACACGGCCGCGAACGCCGCGAACCAGACGCGCCAGCAGCGGCCCGTCCACTGCAGCAGCACCGCGAACACGACGGGCAGCACGGGCAGCGAGTAACGCCACGACGCGTCGCGCAGCACGAGTTGGACGAGCCACAACCCGCACGCGGCGCCGAACAGCGGCGGACCACGCCGCGCCTGCCACGCCGCCGCGCCGACGATCGCGACACCGCCGGCGCCGGTGACGGCGACGAGCGCGGTGCGCGCGGCAGCGGGCAACACGTGCCAGACCTCGGGCGTGAACACGCCGGCGATCGCCTGCCGCACGGTCCCGCTCGACAGGTCGCGCAAGCGTTCGGGCAGCACCTCGCACAGTTGCGCGAAGTCGCGGCAGATCAGACCGCCGTAGCCCTGGTAGTAACGCAGGATCGCCGACTCGCCTTCGCTCGCGTTCGCCCACACCCAGAGCCACCACGGCAGCGCGAGCATTCCCGCAGCCGCGAGCAGCTGCAGCGCGGCCCGCGGCCGCCGGCGGGCGGCGAGTTGCGCGGCCAGGAACACGAGCGGCACGAGCGCGATCGACTTCGCGAGCGAGCAGAGGCCGAGCAGCAGGCCGGCGCGAACGGGGTGGCCGCCGCCGTCTCGGCCGAGCGCGAGCAACGCGGCCGGCAGCAGCGTGAACAGCCACGGTTCGGACATCGCGCACTGCACGACCTGCAGCCAGCCCGGTGCAAACGCCGCGAGCACGAGCACCGCCGCGCGCGGGGCCGCGCGCATTTGCAGGTGCAAGTGCAGCAGGCGTCCCCAGAAACACACGCCGATCGCCGCGATCACGAGGCCTGGCGCGACGAACCACCACGCGCGTGTGGGCGTCGCGCCGAGCTCCCAACACAGCGCCAGCGCGGCGGGATGCAGCGGCGGATACCGCGTCTCGGCCGGGTTGCCCGGCAGCTGCGTCGTGCAGTAGTCGCCGCTCGCGAGCGCGTGCCCGAGTGCTATGTAGCAGGCATCGTCGTGCCAGAGGCCGTGCCACGGGAATCGCACCGCGCAGATCGCCGCGAACACGAACCAGGCTGCAGCGATCGCGGCCTCCGGCTGCTTTCCGATCGCCGCGAGCAGGCGGCGCGCAGCAACGACGAAGGAGTCTGGTTGGCGGTCCGGGCGGGCAGTCAAGCGGGCACCGAGGGAGATGGCGGGCGGCGCCCGAGGGGGAGGGGCGCTGCAGCACCCGGAATCGCAAGCGCTGCGCCAACGCGCGCGAACGCCGCGAAACCGGGCGATCGCAGCGCGAGCGAGTGTGGCCGTTACGAAGCCGCTACGGCAGAGCGCGCCCGCGGCCGGCGATGAGGCGCTGCGCTTGCAGCATGGCGCGGCGCGTCGATCGTGCGAGCTGCCAACGCGCGATCGCGCCAAAGCAGACGCCCAGGAACGCGTTCCTGAACACGATCGTGTTGTGCTGCGTCCACCGCGTGCCGCCGTCGACTGCGTCGTAGGTCCACGTGCCACCGCCACCGGCAAGCAACCAGGACCGAACCTCGCTCATCGCGAGGCTCGTTCGCCGCGGCCGGTCGAACACCTTGTACTGGAACACACAATCGACGCCCCCGCGCATCCGAACGCGCACTCGAGGTGGTCCATCGCAGGCGAGGACTTCAGCCGCCATCACGCTCGCGTCCCACTCCGGTCGCCGCCGGTAGTCCTGCGTGAAGTCCCACACCTGATCCGGTGTTCGCGGGATGACGACGCTCTCGGTGACCGTGATCTGGCGGATCGCCAATGGTTCCTCGATCGTCATCCTACGCTGGCAATGGGGCAACGCAGCTCCGCGCCATGGTCTGCCGCAACGGGTTGACGGGGTCTCGCGGCGTAGGGATCGTGGGACCGTGAGGTTCGAGTCCGAACCGCAGCTTCGAAATCCTTGTCTCCCGTTCCGTAGTCGCGCGCCGTGAGCCCTGCCCCCGCTGCGTCGCCGCCGTTGCTCCCCGTTCTGCTCCTCGCCGCGGCGATGGGCGCCATGGCCGGCGCGGCAACGGCGTTCGCGATGACCGGCGCCGCCCAACCGTCGACGGTGCCGCAGCAACCGGACCCCGGCGTCGGCGAGTTGCGCGCGCGCCTCGAGCAGGTGGAGGCGGAATCGCGGACTGCGGTTCCGGTCGCGAGCGCCGTTCCTGTGGAACGCGCGGAAACCGTCGAACCGCAGCCTGCACTCCTGGCCAGCGATCCCGAGGTCGCGCGGCGGCTCGCGGCGCTGGAGCAGGCGTTCGCTGCGCTGCAACAGCGCGCTGCGCAGAGTGACGCCGTGCCCGCACCGGCGTCCCTCGTCAAGGAGCCGGATCCCGTCGACCGCGCGCGCCGCGTGCAGGAGAACCAGCAGCTGATCCTCGATGCACGCAGCGACGACAAGGCGAAGCTGCGCGCGTGGAGCCAGCTGCGCGGCCTTGGCGACAGCTGGAACGACGCGGTCGTCGCGACGATGACGCACCTCGGCCTCACCTCGGCGGATGCGAAGGTGCGCGCCGACGTCTGGCGGCAGGCCGACGGCGGCTCGCGCGTGCACCCCGTGATGTGCAACGCGTTGCTGCTGGCGCTCGCCTCCGACGGCGACGCCAAAGTGCGCGACGAGGCGGCGGAGACGCTCGAGAACTACCTCGGCCAGCCGGTCGTGCGCCAGGCGCTCGAGCAGGCCTCGCGCCACGACGCCGACGAGAAGGTGCGCCGGCGCGCCGTCGAGACGCTGAGTCGCGTCGATCGCCGGCGGTGACACGAGCTGCTGTCGGCTTGAATCGAGCTGGGGCAGTGGGTCGTGGCGTAGGGTGTGTACTGGATGCGTCGCGTGGTGAAGGACGCGAGAATCGAGTGGGTGCCCGGTCGCGGCCGCGATTCGCCCGGAGACCACCATGCAGCTCAACGTCAACGGCAGGAAGCACGACGTCCCCGCTCCGCGCGACATGCCCCTGTTGTGGGTGTTGCGCGATCTGCTCGGCCTCACCGGAACGAAGTATGGCTGTGGCATCGCACAGTGCGGCGCGTGCACCGTCCACCTCGACGGACAGGCGACGCGCTCTTGCGTCACTCCGGCGGGCGCCGTTGGCGACCGCGTCGTGACGACGATCGAGGGGCTGTCGCCGGACGGCGATCATCCAGTGCAGCGCGCGTGGATCGAGTGCGACGTCGTGCAATGCGGCTACTGCCAGTCGGGCCAGATCATGACCTGCGCCGCGCTGCTCGCCGAGGTCGGGACGCCGAGCGACGCGCAGATCGACGCCGCGATGGCCGGGAACCTGTGCCGCTGCGGCACCTACCAGCGCATCCGCGCCGCTGTTCACCGCGCTGCCGAGCTCGCGAAGGGGTGACCCATGGAGACCCGCCGCGCCTTCCTGAAGTCCTCCGCCGCCACCGGCCTCGTCCTCGCGTTCCCGGCATGCGCTGCAGCACCTGCCACGGCACGGCCAACCCGCCGGCGAGCTACGGCCCGCACGCTCCGCCTGGAGCGCCCAACTGGCACCTGCCGCCGGCGGGAACGCCGATGGTGTTCCACGGCCGATCTTCGGCGCAACTCGCGAAGGCGCTCGCCGACCCCGAAGCAGAACGGCGGCAAGACGCTCGAGCAGCTGCTCGATCACGTCAGCCACGACGCACTGGTCTTGTGGGGCTGGAGCCCCGGCGGCGAGCGCGCGCCGGTGCCGACGCCGCACGCGGAGTTCGTCGCGGCGTTCAAGGCCTGGATCGACGCGGGCGCGCCGAGCGGCCAGTAGCGCACGTAGTGCAGGCCGCGGCTTGTCGGGACCTCGCGGCGTGGGGATCATCGGACCGTGGGGCTCGGGTGGTTCCGAACCGCAGCACGTTCTTTTCCCCGGTGACTTCGATGGACACGCGAAGAACCCCTGCACCCTCGACCATGAGTCGGACCCCGTCTCGGACCGCCCCGCGTTCGGACTTCGTGACTGGCGTCGCGTTGACTTGCATCGTGCTCGCGAGCCTCTCGACCGTGGGCAGCGCCGTGCAATGCGCGATCCTCGCGCTGTGGCGGCAGCAAGGGCTGTGGAACACGTCGTTCGCCGAATTGCCCGCGCCGATGCGGTTCGTGCTCGAGCACGCCGGGTTGCTGTCGGGCCTTGCCGCGGTCGCGAGCATCGTGGCGCTGGCGGCCGGGATCGGCTTGCTGCGGCGCCAGAACTGGGCGCGGTGCGCCGTCGTCGCGTTGTTGGGCCTCGGCATCGCGGTGAGCCTCGCGGGCGCCCTGTTGCCGGTGTTCGCGCCGATGCCTGCCATCGGCGCCGCCGGGCTCCCCGGTGCCTTCGACCTGATCCGCGGCGTCATGCTCGCGATGGGGGGCGTGACGGCCCTCGCCATCAGCGTCCTGCTGGGCTGGCTCATCGCGCGGCTGCTGTCGCCGGCCGTTCGGCACGAGTTCCGCGCGAGCTGACTTGGCCGGCACCGCGCAGCGCTTTCTGCCGCTGGGGCGCCGCTCGTGGAGTTCTACCTGTCGACCTGGCCCGCAGAGCTCGCGACTCCGCAGGCGCGCAGCAAGCTGCACGCGCGCGACCCCCACGCGCTCGAGCACGCCCGCATCCGCCTCGGCCCGTTCACGGTTCCTGCCGACCAGCACGAAGTGGCGCTCGAGCTCCGCCTGCCCCCGCTCCGCTGAACCAGCCCACCTCGTTGCCGTTCCCTCCACCAGCCAGCGTGCCAGGGCGCCGGCTCGGCGACCGACGTCCCGCCGGTCGACTCTCGCGGCGAGGCGATCGTCAGACCGTGTGGTTCGGGTAAGTCCGAACCGCAGCTCGAGGATCCAATCCCCAGGAAGGTCATGAACGACATCTCTCGACTGATGGTCGCCGTGCTCGCGAGCGTTGCCGCGGCCGCGGCCGTGTGCACGTTGCTCGCTCCCGCCGCGCCGGCACCGATGGTGGCGATGGCCTCGGTCGACGTGGCGCGCGTCGAAGCGCTGGAAGCCGCGCTGCTCGAACTGCGCCGCGCCGCACCGGTGGCGCAGGTCGCAGATCCTTCACCACCGGTGCAGCCGCAGCGCGTCGCGCTGCCCGAACCGGTGCCGGAACGCATCGCCGTCGACGCGATCGAAGCGCGGGTGCAGCGGCTCGAGCAGCTCGTCACAGCGCTCGGCGCGCGGCCCGAGCGACCGGCTGCGGAACGCCCGCACCCGGGACCACGGAACCAGAAGGAGGCGAGCGAGTGGATCCTCGATCCTGCCGCGGACACCGCGAGGAAGATGCTCGCGCACGAGACGTTGCGTCAGGTTCACGACGCGTATACGCCCGCGATGGTCGCGGAGCTGTTGCGGATCGGCACGACGGATCTCGACGGCGGCGTGCGCGCGGACGTCTGGCGCTTCTTCGACGGCAGGTCCCGACTGCCCGTTCTGGTGGCACCGCTCGTGCGCGCGCTGATGGCGGACGGCGACGCGCGTGCGCGCGAGGAAGCCGCGGACACGCTCGGCAGCTACCTGGACGACCCGATCGTCGAACCCGCGCTGCGGCGAGCGGCACAGGCCGACGCGTCGGACCGCGTGCGCGCGAAGGCCAAGCGCACGCTCGAGTCGCGGCGCAGCTTCGCGGCCGTCGACCGCTGACGATTGCTGCAGCCGCTGAGCACGCCGTGCTGGAGTGCCGCCAGCGCCTACCACGCGAGGGACAGATGCGTTGGCGCTGTCGAAAGGACCGGCGCGGCGAGAGCGGCCTGGCGCAGTCCCGCGGCGGCCTACTTCGCCTGGCGCATCACGCTGCCGCGCGGAATCCGAACGCGGACGCGGCCCCGCGCGTCACTTGGGCGGCGCCACGTCGAGGGTGCACGCGACCTCGAGGGCGCTCGCGACGTCGTCGCTGAGCCCCCAGAACACCAACCCACCCTCGAAGCAGCCGACCGACAGGCCGAGCTTGCGGGCGATCGAGGGCCGCAGCTGGTTCAGGATCGCCACCGAAGCGACGTGCTGCACGCCGCTGATCACCCACACCGGCTCGATCGGCGTTTCCTTCGCAAGCACCTGTTCGGCGGTGCACTCACGCGCCCGCTGCGTGGCCCACCGCCTCCGTGGTCCGTTCAACGCCACCGCCTCGAACACGCGCCGGCCTTCGTCGAGCGGCACCAGGACGATGTCGCTCGCGCGGAGCGCGCGCGTCGCCTCGACATACCACGCCGCCGGCCCGAGACGCCGCGGTGCCCCTGCGGCGACCGGCTTGGCGGCGTCGGTCTCCCGGCTCCGCCACAGGATGTTGGCGCCGAGCGCGCGGGCCGTCTCGGTCAGGAACGCCGCTACGTCCAGATCGCGCTCGGGCCAGGCCGTCTCCGGCCCCGCGGGCAGCGCCGCCGGCGCGCGCGGTGTCGCACCATCGCCCTGCCCGTCGGCAGCGCGGAGGTAGCGCAGCACGCAGGCGACGTCGTCGGTGCAACCGGCCACGACGATGCGGTTGTTCTCGGCCGTGAGGGTGACGGCGGGAACGCCACCGACGCTGGCGAAGAACGGGCGCGACATGTTGATCGCGATCGGCGCCTGCATCTTCTTGCAGTCGTAGAACGAGCGCACCATCGCGATCTGGTTGGGTCGCGCCAGCACCTCGGCGGGATCGCGCGCCTCGGCCCCATCCATCAGCGACTTGACGTTGTCCCTGGTGACGAGCACGACGCGGCTCGTCGCCGCGGCGGCGCCCTTGCCTTCTGTGCCATCGCCCGTCACTTCCGCGGGCACGAGCAGCAGGTCGCGGCTGCGCAGCATGATCGTCACGACGTCGCTCCAGGCGTCGGCGTCGAGGCGCAGTTCGCTCTGCAGGTGGATCCGCTTCGCCTCGGGATCGAGCCCCGCGAGGTCGCACTCGATCTTCGCCTTGCGGATCTGGCCGAGCAGGTCGACGAGTGCGCCGAGGTCGTGGTCGCCGGCCGGCAGCGTGAACTGCGCGGCGCGCGTCGCCGGCCGAGGGCCTGCGTCGACCTGCGCCGCGAGGCCGGTGGCGAGCGCGAGCAGTGCGAACGCCGCCGCCGCCGTGGTCACGGGGCGCGGACGCGGGGATGAATGAGAAAAGAGATTGTTGTTCATGCGTCGTGGTTCCGCGGCCGGTGGAATCGTGATGATCACTTCTTCTCCGGCGGAGTTCCTTCGGTTGCCGTCCCCGGGTCGGCCGGCGTGCCCGCCGGGAAGTACTGCGGCAGCCACTTGTGCAGCAGGTTGGTCTTGTAGAGGCCGTAGCCGACGCCGGCGAGGAGCAGCAGCAAGAACAGCACCTTCGGCCAGACGCTTTTCTTCCGCGCGTAGGGATCGACCAACGAACGCTCCGATCCGGGCGGGATCTTCGGCAGCGCCGTCAGCGAGCCACCGAGCGGAACGTTGACGCGCGTCAGCGTGTTCACGGCCCAGCCGTTCGCGTCGAGGATCGGGCCGAGGTTGCGCTGACGCAGCTTGAGCCAGGCGATGAACATCGATGGACCAGAGATCGCGAGCACGATCCCGATGATGCCGAGCGGGATCCACGGACCGAGGTCCAGGAAGCCCGTGAGCAGCGCGGTGAACACGCCGGCGATGCCCGACACCGCGACGCCCAATGCGGCGATCGTGCCGACCTCGAACTTGGGTTTCGTCGGGGCGGCGCCGGGCTTCGCAGGTTGGGCCACGGCCGTGGCCGCACTGGCGGCCAGCTTGCCGGTCGCTTCTTCGTCCGCCGCAGCGGCCTTCTTCGCGACGGTCTCCTGGATGCTGCGAAGCACCCGCTTGTAGGGCGACCAGAACGCCTGCCGGATGCTGATCGGGTTGTTGATGATCTTCGTGATCGTGGCGTTCCAGTCGCGACCCTTGCGGTCGTAGAAGAGGCCGTTGCGGCCTTCGAAGAGGTTGTCGCTGTCGCCGGCCGTGATCGCGCAGGCGACGGTCATCTTCTCACCGCCGGGCCGCGTGCAGTCGACGTAGACTAGGTAGCTGTTCGACATCGGCGCCATCTTGGCGTGCTTGACGGCGTCGTTGACGTGGAAGCACATGTCGCACGCGCGGCCGTCGAGATACAGCGTCCCGACCTGGAAGATGGCGCCGCGGCGCGAATAGAAGTCCGAGAAGCTCACGTAGTTGTTGAGCAGCTTGTGCAGGTCGCGGTGCAGGTAGGCGAGTTTCTCGACGCGCGCCATGGCCTCGACCTCGCGGGCCAGCGCGAGGTCGTCGTCGATCGCCTGCTGCAGGACGGCCTTGCTCTTGCCGGCCAGGATCTCGCGCACGCGCTGCTTGCCGAGCTTCTCGACCGCGGCACCTGCTTTTTTGGCGAGCCAGGTCGAGTAGGCGTCGAGCTTCGTGCAGAGCGCGACCCAGTCGTCCTCGGTCAGCGTGTCCTTGCCCTTGCAGCAGGTCGCCGCGAACTTCTGGATCGCGGTCGTCCAGGCCGGGTTGATGCCCTTGGTCAGGGCCAGCGGCCTGTTGGCCTCGACGAGCGCGACCGGGAAGTGCGCGATCTCGTCGGCTGTGATCGTGAGATCCTTCGCGGCGGCGGCCATGTAGGCATCCTGCTCGCGATTCACGGCGGCCAGCGCGCGCGGGTCGAACGCCGCGAGGCGGCAGCGGCCGAAGTAGTCGTCGATCTTCGCGCGCACCGCGGCCAATGCGGCGTAGGCCGCGGCAGTGCCGTCGCCGAAGGGCTGCGTGTTCTTCGTGTCGAGTTCGCTGGTCTTGTGCCAGGTGTCGAAGTCGGCGCACGCCGCGAAGAAGGCGTCGAGTTGCTTCTGGTCGAAGCCCAGCTTGCCCGATCGGTCCAGGGCGCCGGCCATGGAGGCGACGACGTCGGCCGCGACCGCGCGCGCCTGATCGTCGTCGATCGTGTCGGGTGGCACGATGCCGTCGCCGTTGCGCTTGCCCTTGGCGAACACTTCGGCCGTCTTCGCGGTGTCGGCGACCGTGATCACGGACATGTCCTTGCCGAGGCTCTTCAGGATGTGCTGCGCGGAGGCGAGCAGCGTCTTGCCCTCCGCGGTGTCGGTGCGCAGGTTCGCGAGCGCGACGCCGTCCTCGCCCTTCACCAGCGCATCGGCGTTCTGCAGCACTTCGCGCAGCCACTTGACCGCGGCCAGGATCTCCGGAGGCCGGACGTGCGCGTCGTCGTCGGAGTCGAGCAGCTGGAGCGTGCGCGAGTGGATCTCGAGACCCTTCACGGGGCAGCTCAGCGCGACCCAGAGCTTCAGGTCGAGTTGGTCGAGGTTCAGGATGTCCGCGCCCTTGTCGAGGCGGACCTGATCGACGCCGCCGGCGCGGTAGAAGGACCAGCGATGGGTGGTCTTGGGGGCAGCCTTGCTCATTGCGGATCGTGGGCCCTCGGGCTCGGCGCGTTTGGAGCGGCAAGAGTTCCCAAGGCCGCACCGCGGATCAAGCGGCTCGCAGGAAAGACGCGCCTACCGTGGCTCAGGCAGCGGGCAGCGCGGCCAGGTTGGCCCGGGCGTCGCGGTGGTCGGGCTGCAGCGCGAGCGCCCGTTCGAAGCTGGATCGCGCGCCACGCAGGTCGCCGGCCTTGAACAACACGACGCCGAGGTGGTTGTAGACATCGGCGCTGCGCGCGCCGGTGGCGAGCGCCGCGCGGAATGCCTGGGCTGCCTCGTGCAGGTGGCCGAGCGCGAGCAGCGTGTGACCTCGCGATGCGTGGAGGGGCGCGTCGTCGATGCCGCGCGCGGCGAGGTCGTCGTAGAGGCGCAGGGCCTCGGTGGGGGCACCGGTCTCGTGGTGCGATCGGGCACAGAGCCGCACGACCTCGAGGTCATCGGGCGCGAGCAACAGCGCGGCGGCGAAGAGTCGGGCGGCTGGTTGGGTCTGGTTGTGCCTGCGCATGAACAGGCCGGCCGCCTTCAGCTGCGTCACGAGGCTCGCGACGATCTGCTCACCACGCTCCGCGGGTGGGACGACGAGGTGCAGCGGGGACCGCACGGTGGCGGGCGCCGAGATGCACGCGCGCAGCGCTGCTTCGAGCTCTTCGCCGTGTTGGTCGGTGTGATCGATGCCGCCGAGGATCTGCCGCGCCTCGATCTGGAAACGCTGGGTGAGCAGTTCGGTCAGGTGTGGTGCGGTCGTCACGTGCTGCACGCGCGGCAGGCGGTAGGCCGCTTCGATGCGCTCGCGCAGTGGCTCGTTCTCGGCGTCGTCGCCCTCGTAGCCCTGGCAGAAGTGAACGGGCACGCCCTTCTTGGGGCCCGCGCATGCGGCCCAGTGCATCGTGTTCCAGTACGTGCTGACGATCACGTCCGCGTCGGGGAGGTGCTCGGTGCGGAAGTCGTGCACCTTCTGGAAGGTGCACTGCAGACGCATCCAGTCGGGTGTTCCCGAACGGCTCGACACGACCACTTGATGGCCTCGCCGGTGGAGCCAGTTCGCGTGCTGGAGCGCCACCTTGACTTCGCCCGAGAGCTGATCGGCGGCATCGAGCAGCCACGTGATTCGCATTCGTTCCATGCGTTGTTGCCTTTGATCGGCCCGATGGCACGGGACAACTTGAGCCCAGGACTCGAGCCTGGGCGCAGGCCCAGGCGCCGCGCGGCCCGTGCGTGGCATTCGCGCGGATCAGGCGGCATGATCCGCGCGCTGCCGTGAACCCCCTGATCCGCGTCATCCCCGCCTGCCTGGTGCGGTTCTTCGCCAAGCCCTACGTCGCGGGGGACTCGCTCGCGCAGGCGATGCTGGTCGTTCGCAAGCTCCGGGCCGAGCGGGGGTTGTTCTCGACGCTCGACCTGCTGGCGGAGGGCATCCGGACCGACGAGGAAGCGCGCGCGAACCTCGACACCTACCTGCAGATGGTCGATGCCGCGGCGAACTCCGACCTGCCCGTCGAGGCGCGGCCGACGTTGTCGCTGAAGCCCTCTTCCTACACGGCGAAGCCGTTGCATCTCGGTGGGGATGCCGCTGGCTCGCTCGACGCGATCCGCAAGATCGCTGAGCACGGCGCGGCGAAGGGAGTCGCGCTCACGGTCGACATGGAGAGCCGCCACTGGACCGACTTCACGCTCGATGCGTTGCGCACGCTGCATCGCGAGGGACATCGTCACGTCGGCTGTGTGCTGCAGTCGCGTCTGCATCGCACCGAGAAGGACCTCGACGCGTTGCCACCGGGCGTGCGGGTCCGACTCGTGATCGGGATCTACCGCGAGCCCGCGGACGTGGCGCTGACCGACAAGCCGGCGATGAAGGATCGCCTGCTGGCTCATGCGGAGACCCTGTTGCGCCGCGGCCACTTCGTCGAGTTCGCGACGCACGACGACACGTATGTGCGTCGCTTCGTCGAGCAGGTCGTACCACGCGTCGGCGTCGGTCGCGACCGCTTCGAGATCCAGATGCTCTACGGCGTGCCGCGCGATCGCTTCCTCGCTGACCTGCAGCGCCAGGGCATCAGGGCGCGGCTCTACGTGCCGTTCGCACTCGGATGGGGCATGGCGATCCAGTATCTGCGGCGGCGCTTGGACGAGTACCCGGCGATGGTATGGCTCGTGACGAAGAACCTTTTGTCGCGTCGCTGAACCGGCGCGTTCGCCCTCAAATCGCGGGTAGAGCGTGGCGGTCGAGTGGCAAGCTCGGTATACTATTCGCCCCCATGGATCCACTTGCTACCATTGTCGAGCGGCTTTGCGCCTGGAAGGACGTCAACCGCGAGAAGACGGACGGAAAAGACAGTTTCTTCGTGCGTGGCCAGGTCTTTGCCTACCTCGGCAAGAAGGGTGTAGTCGTCAAGCTGGCCCCACCGCAGGTGACCGAAGCCCTCAAGATCATCGGCGCCAAGCGGATGCCCGACGAGGGTGATCCTCATTCACGCGAGTTCGTCGAGATTCCGGTGACGGGACCGCGCGAGGTCGAGCGCGCCATGATGTGGTTGCGACGCGCCTGCCGCCTCGGCCGCACGGCCGCTGGGCCAGTGTGACGAAGCCAGCGTATCAGGCCCGCGTCCATCAGGCCCGCGTCCATCAGGCCCGCGTCCATGGCACGTCGTCGACGCCGGCGGCCTGATTGGCTCGGCGCGCCCACGAGAAGAAGAGATCCGAGAGGCGGTTCAAGTAGATGCCGATGGCGCGTGGCACCTTGAATTGCGCCGGCCCTGCCGCGCACTGCCGCTCGAGCGTCCAGTAGCGCCGCTCGGCGCGTCGCGTCACCGTGCGCAGCACGTGCAGCAGGGCCGCGGTGGTGCAGCCGCCCGGCAACACGAACGAGCGCAGCTGTGGCAGCCTGGCCTCGGACGCATCGATCCAGCTCTCGAGCTCGGCGATCGCCGGCTCGATGCGCTTCAGGCTTGCCTGCCCGCCCTCGGTCGCGAGGTCGGCTCCGATCTCGAACAGCGCATCCTGGATCGCCTTCAGCTGGCGGTCGAACTGCGGGTCCTGCACGTTCGCGCGCAAGAGACCGAGGAAGGCATTGACCTCGTCGATCGTGCCATACGCCTCGATCCGCACGTCGTCCTTCGCCACCCGGCGGTTGCCGAACAACCCGGTGTCGCCCTCGTCGCCAGTGCCGGTGTAGATGGGCATGGAGACGCAGTCGTAGATTGCCGCGCGTGGCAGCGCCAGCGAGTGTGAAGAAAACCCTTTCGCTGCGGCAAACCACCCACCGCATCGCCGGTCCGGGGGCTCCGGAGGGCACGCGGCGAGCAGAAATGGCGCCAATGCGGCCTGCTCTGGCGGCGAACGTCGCGCATAATCCGGTCTTCTGAGGAGACCCGTTTCATGCGCATTGCTACGTCACTCCGTGTTGCTCTCGGATCCGCTCTGCTGCTCGGCGGCGTGAAGTCGCAGAACTTCGAACTCGACGTCGTCGGTGGCTCGGTGCCGGGCACGATCAGCCTGAATTGCCACCCGGCGATCGTTCCGTTCGAGCTCGCGGCCATCCTGCCAGCGACGAACCCCGGGCCGACGCCTTGCTGGTGGTTCGATGGCATCGACCCTCGATCGCTCGGCGTCGGTCCCGAACTGTTCATGGCCGGCAACCTCTGGGCAGCTCTCATGAATCCCGACATGAGCGTCGGCTTTCCGGTGCCCGCGCAGCCCTCGCTCCAGGGCCAGGCCTTGTACTTCCAAGCGGTCACCTTCCTCTGGTGGCAACCGACGCTGTTCGATCGCATCAGCAACGCGAACGTGGTCTGGCTCGCCAATGCGGGTACGTTCTACGACCGCGGCGGCGTGAACTTCCTCTATGACCGTGCCTTCGCCACCGTGCTGCCGCGCAGCGATCACCGGTGGATGCTCGTCGGCGGCGGTCAGGGCGCTCTGCTCGCGCAGATTGCCCGCGACACGACCGAGATCTACGACCCGTTGACGAACAGCTTCTCGTTGGGGCCGTTGCTCACGACCGCCCGATCGATGCACACGTCCACGCAGCTGCCGAACGGCACCTGGCTGCTGACCGGTGGCGTCAACGTGAACAACGATCCGCAGTCGTCGTGCGAGATCTACGACTCCGCGCTCGACGTCTTCACGCCAGTCGCGTCGATGGCCACGCCGCGCATGGGTCACACCGCGACGCTGCTCGGCAACGGCAAGATTCTCGTGACCGGTGGACTCGCGGCGATGACCACGACACCGACGCAGCTCTCGGCCGTGCACGATGCCACGAACCTGACCGAGCTCTACGACCCCGCGACCAACACCTGGGCTCCTGGCCCGAACCTGACGACCCCGCGGGCTGGCCACTTCGCGTTCACGCGTCCCGACGGCAAGGTCGTGCTCGGCGGCGGCATCAGCTGGGACACGGTGATCATTATCGGCTGGCTGCCCGCCGTGCGGCGCACGTGCGACCTGTACGACCCGGTCCTGAACACGATGGCGGCCGCCGCCCAGATGGCCACACAGCGGTCGTTGGTCGACGCGGTCGACCTCGGCAACAACCGTTGGCTGCTGGCGGGCGGCATCAGTTCCGTGACGCTCACGAGTCCCGGCACGCCGACCGCGGCGGCCGAGATCTACGATGCCGTGGCGAACACGTGGACCTCGGTGGGTTCGATGGCCACGCCGCGCGGCAACCACAAGGCCTGGGCGCTCGGCGGCAACCTGTTCCTGCTCGCGGGTGGGGCCAACGGCACGATCCTGAGTCCGGTCCCGCTGTCGAGCACGGAAGTCTTCTCGCCCGCGACCAATTCCTTCACGCCCGGTCCAGCGATGAATGCCGCGCGAGCTGGCGCCGCTGCATGGAATACGCCACAGGGTCAAGTCCAGCTGTTCGGCGGCGGTACGACCGGGGGTCTGATCTCCCGATCGACCGAGTGGTACTACTTCTGAACCCGCGTTACCGGCGCGCCTTTGGCGCGCCGCCTCGGTTCGGAACGTCTGACTCGCGGGGCGTGCTCCAACCCCGCAACGAAGCCGCGGGGCTACAATGGCAGCCGCCAGCCTCGCCATGCATTCGAATCGCGCCTTCGGTGTTGTCGTCGTGCTGCTCGCGCTCGCAGCGGTGGCGGTGTGGCAGTTCGGTTTCGGCCGCGAGACGAGCGCACCACCGGTGGGAGTCACCGCGACCGCTCCGGGTGCGAAGCCGCAGCACGCGAGCGTGCGGCAGCCCGGCCCGGACGCAGCTGCAGTGGCGGCTCGAGGTGACGGGAGCGGCGAGCGCGTAGCTGTCGCGGCGAGCAAGGATCGAGACGACCGCGAGTTCGACCTGCTCGGTCAGGTGGTGGGTCCCGAGGGGCGGCCGATTGCCGGTGCCAGAGTCATCAGCGCGCCCGGTCTGGGTTTCGCGAACGCCACGGGGCAGATCGATTTCACGAGCTTCGATCCGAGCGATCTCGAAGACCTCGACGCTGCGACGGCGCTCGACGACGTCGGCAAACAACTCGAAGAACGCGTCGAGGTGACCACCGACGAGCAGGGCCGCTTTCGGCTGCGGCCGCCGGGAGCGACGAGCGGCGTCGGATTGCGCGTGCTGGCCCGCGGGCACGCGATCCTCGATCGCCGTGTGGGCCGGCCGGCTGACAGCGATGTCGACGTCGGGATCCTCACGCTCGCGCGCGGGGCCGTCGTCGCGGGTCGCGTGCTCGACGGGCAGGGCGACCCGGTCGCGGGTGCGCGCGTCGGTCGCGTGCCCGAGGCCGAGGAGCGCATGCTGGGCAACATGGAGCTCGACGTGCCCGCGGCGAGCGGCATCGAGCAGCATCGCGAAGGCGAAAGCTGCGTGACCGACAGCGCCGGTCGGTTCGAGCTCGCGCACATCACAGCCGGCGAGTTCTTGCTGCGCGCGCGGCACGCGGACCATCCGACGGCGCGCTCCGCGCGGCTTCTGGCCGAGGCCGGCCGGGAACTGCGCGACGTCGTCGTCACGATGCAGGGCGGTGCCCAGATCCGCGGCCGTGTGCTCGGGATGCCCGAGCACGGCAAGGAGCTGCGCGTGGTCGCGGCGGCTCGCCCGAAGGCGGAGAACGGACCCGGCGGGATCATGGGCTTCTTCGGCGAGGACATGTCGGAGCTGCTCGCCGCCGCGGTCATGGCCGTCGGCGAGCGTTTCGCCGAGGTCGGACCCGATGGTGCGTTCGTGCTGCGCGGGCTCGGCGCTGGCAGCTATCGCATCTGGGTCGCTCACGCCGGCAAGGGGATCGCCGGCAGCGGGATCTGCAGCGAACAACTCGAGGTCGCGTCCGGCGCGTCGGGTGTCGAGCTCCGCTACGAAGCGGGCGTCAGCGTGTCCTTCACGGTCGTCGACGCCGGGTCGGGCGCTCCGGTCGAGCGGCTCTGGGTTCGGGATCGGTTGATCGGCGGCGACAGGCGTCTCGCCGAGATGATCGTGGACGACAACGAAGCGACGGCGCGCGCGCGCTCGTATCCGGGCGGCAAGGTCACGGTCGCGAATCTGCGGCCGAAGCCGAAGCAGACCTTGACCGTCGCAATCGAAGCCACAGGATATGGACGCGTCGAGCGCTCCGACATCGCGCTGCCGGGCACCGGCACGGTCGACCTCGGCACGATCCGGCTCGAACCGAAGCCCGTGTTGCACGTGACGGTCGTGGCCGTGGACACGGGAACTGCGATCGCGGATGCAACCGTGCGGCTCGAGTCCGCGACTCGCCGCGACGCGCACCCGATGGGCAGGCGGTGGGCGCGCATGGGGCGTGGAGGTTCGGGACCCGAAGCAGGCAAGACCGACTTCGAGGGACGCTGCACGCTCAACGCGTTCGTGAGTGCGGTCGGGGTGATCGAGGTCGACTGCCTGCGATACGCGCCTTTCGTCAGCGAAGAGATCTCGTTCCCCGAGACCGGCGTGAGCCGTTTCACGGCGCGCTTGCATGTCGGTGGTCAGGTTGCCGTCACGGTGCACGGTCCCGACGGCAAGCCCGTCAAGGACGCCATCGTCGAGCACCGCGCGCCGGTCGGCGACTTTGCGCAGCGCAAGACGTCTGCGAACGGAATCGCGCGGTTCCAGCGCCTGGCGCCGGGCGCGCACGCGTTCCGCCTCGGCAAGAACGATGGGCCGATGGGTCTCGTGTTCGGCCAGATGCGGCAGGGTGGCGCAGCGGCGGCCGAGATCCCGTGGCAGACGGTCGATGTCGTCGATCGCGCCGAGGCGACGCTGCTGTTGACGAAGCTCCCGAGTGCTTTGCTGCGCGGTGTCGTGCGCGAGAACGGTCTGCCGCTGGCCGGTGCCCGCGTGGCTTTCGTCGAGGGGCTCGGCACCGACGAAAGTCGCGACGTCGCCGGGTCCGTGATGGGCGCGATGCTCGGTGGCGGAAGCCGCAATGCGAAGTCCGGCGAGGACGGCACCTACAAGCTCTCCGAGCTGCCCGAGGGTGAGCATCGTCTGCACGTCACGCATCGCGACCGCGCGATGCGGACGGTCGTCGTGGTGCGGTTGCAGAATGGCGACAACCTGCACGACATCGAGCTCGAAACGACCACGTTGCGCGGCTTCGTGCTCGACCCAAAGGGCAACCCGGTCGATGGGGCCCGCGTGAAGGCGCGGCGCGCGCCGAAGGCAGGCGACGTGGCCGGCGACTTCGGGCAGCTCATGGCGGGCATGCTGCCCGGCCTCGCCAATGCCGACGGCAACAACACGGTGAAGACCGATGCCACAGGCGTCTTCGAGCTGCGTGGCGTCGATGGCGATGTCGAACTGCAGGTGCAGGCCTCGGCCAAGGGTTTTGCCGCGACCGTCGCCACGGCCACCGTGACGCGCGGCAAGACGCGCGAGGGAGTCGAACTGCGACTCGGCGCGGCAGGCAGGATCCAGGTGTCGGTCCCGGGCGCCGAGAACACGCCGTTCGCCTCGGTCAGAGCATCGTTCGTCGACGAGAGTGCGGGCGTGACCCCGGTGGTGCAGGTGTTGCTCAAGGGCAAGTGCACGCTCGAGGGTCTGCGTCCGGGCGCGTGGAGGGTCGAGTACGATTCGAACGCGGGCTCTGGGGCACTCGCGCGCACCGTCGAGGTCGTAGCTGGCGAGACGGCGACGGTCGATTTCTAGTCGACGACTGGTTGGACGTGGGCTCGTGCCCGCCCCAGCCACAACGAGTGAAGGATGCCGACCATCGCGCACATCGAAGGGTTCACGACAGGGGCGAGCCTGCGGACCCAGCAAGCCATCTACATGACGATCGTGTTCCTGCTGCCTCTGCTGGCGACAGCGCCGCAAGTGCGCCCCTCGCTGGCATCACATCCACGCCGGTGGGTGGTGCTGCTCTTGCTGCTCGATTTCGTCTACATGCTCTGGCTCACGATCCCGTTCGTGCCGCTCGGCGTCGACGAGTCGTTCTACGCGATCAACGCGCACGTCTACGGCGGCAACCGCGACCTGTGGCACTGCTGGAGCCGACCGCCGCTGGCGAGCCTCGGTGCGTTGTTGTGTCCGTGGCACCCGCCGCTGCTCGGTCTCTTGCTGCGATCGCTGACTGCGTGGTTCGCTTGGCGGCTCGCCGAACTTGCCGTGTCCGCCCCGTGGGCGCTGGCAGTCCCGCTGCTGGTGCTGGTTGGCAGTCAACTGTCCCTGTTCAGCGCCGCCTTGATGTCGGAGCCGTATGGCGCTGCATGCTTCACCGTGTTTGCGCTCGTCACCGCGCGCGGCATCGGTGGTGGTCTCGCGCCCGGACTGCTGGCCGGACTCGCGTTCCTCTCGCGCTGGCCCCTCGGCTGGCTGTTGCCGGTCGCGATGTTCGTCGGTTACCGGCGGCAACGGCTGCGTGGCCTCGCGGTCGCCTTGGCTGCGTTTGCGCTACCGGTCGCCGCGGTGATCGCCGCGACCGAAACGAAGCCGTGGCTCATGGTCGCCGATCGAGGCGAGTGGAAGAAGCCGGTGCTCACGACGCTGCTCTACTTCCTGCGACCCGACGTCGCCTTCGGCGTCGGGTGGTCTCACCTCCTGCTGATGCTGGTCGGTGCGTTTCCGGCGCGCGAAGCTGCGATCCGATGGAGCGTGTTCATGTTCGTCGCGTGTGCCGCCGCGCTCACGGCGATGGGTGAGGCGACGATGCGTCTCATGACGCCGGCCGCGCCCGTCGCTGCGGTCGTGGCCGCGCGCGGTATGCAGCGTCTTGCCGAATGGAGCCAGCGGCGCCGTGCCCTGCCGGCGTTGGTCGGCGGGTTGTTGGTCGGACTCGTTGCCGTTTCGGTCGTGTTCCCCGTGCGGCCGCTGAGGAACCACATGATTGCACGCGAATCGGCACAGAACCTGGTCCGAGAGCACCGCGAAGAACTGCTGCGGCAACTCGGTACGGATCCGCTCTACACCGACTTCAACTTCATCGCGATCACCGCGGTGCTGAACCACCGGTGCATCGCCGTGACGGCGACGCAGGATGGCGAGGCGGTCCAGGATGGTCGGAGCGGCCATCCTGGTGGTGTCGGGCTCGACCTCGATGGTCACTCACCGCCGTGCTCTCGCGACCAGTTGCCACGCGGAGCCTTCCACCTGACCGGCGATCCCGCGGGGCACACGATCCTCTGGCAGGCCCCCGGTGTGTTCCTCGTGCGCAGGTGACCGCGTTCGTTCGCCTGGTGGACGAGCGGCAGGATGGTACGCCCGACAGGAGTTGGACCTGGCGAATAGGGGCCCTGCTGAACTTTCTCGAAGAGGGGTCAACTCGCTCGCAGAGGCGAGGGAGCGCTACTACGACAAGACGGACCCCGGGCACATGGGGTGGATCGCGGTTGCAAGTCCCACCCAGGTCCTGCCCCGGACTCGTGCCCGGCGGTTCTGACCTGACGGCACGGTACTGACGAGGTTTTCGCGGTTTCCTCGCGCGCGCGTTGGACGGCAGGTTCGGCACGAGGGCGATTCATCACCTGAGATTCAGTGAATGCAGACCGCCGGCGTCGACTCGAATAGTCTTGGTTCTACCGTTCCATTGCACATCGTACTCTCCGGCTGGACAGACAAATCGGCGAAGACCCTCGGCATTCAAGAAGAATCTGCTGCTGCATCCATCTGCTTTAGAAGCTACGTCCAGGACGGTCGGGGCGGAGTCACCTTCGACGGGGCCCACGTCGACTTTCCCGGCGGGCAACACGGCCATCGCCAGGGTCAACGACTGCGCGGTGCCGATGTCCACCTTGTAGACTGGCGACGCGAAAGCGTCGTCGTAGGACAAAGCCTGCACGTAGTACGAATCGGCACACAGGTGTTTGATTGCGCGCACCTGGGACCCTTTGTCGACTCTCTGGCCGGCGAGAGATCCTCCTTCCTGGTCACGCATCAGGATACGCAACTCGCTCTGCGTGCCAGGCGGAACACCGACCAAGGTTACCGTGAGACTGCTCTCTGCATCCACCACGCGTCGGACCTGATAGTCCACGCTTGTCACGTCCCATGGTGGGAGCTTGATCTTCGCGTCGCCCGTCGGGAGCCAGAACCTCTTGGTGGGATCAACTCTCAAGGTCTCGACAGTTGCAACCATGCTCGTCAGCGGGATGTCCCTCAGCGTCACAACCACCTCCCTTTCCGTCTCCCGGTCGAACTTCTGCTGCCAGATCCGCTTTCCATCAAGACCATCGAGACTCAAAAACATCTTGCCGGATGGATATGCGTAGGGAAACTCAAGGGTAACGTGCACTGTCGCCAGTGTTGCAACGGTCGCGAGCGGCGAGACGTCAACCTCCACTCGTGGATTGGCGAAGTCGAAGCGAACTTCATTGCCGATGAACATTTTTGGGGATGAGTTCCCCTGTGCCCACACGACCAAGGTGCCGTCTCGGTTCATTACAAGAGGTATCTCCGCAAAGTCCGTCGGCATCTCAACTGGGAACTCGGCGCGCAGGGCGTATGCTGCCGTCTTGAGGTGCTTCTCGTAGTCAGACTCGTGCTGATCGGACCTGACCTGGGCGAAGAGCGTCAGGTTCTCGCGAATGCCAGAGGGCACGTTGGTCAGGTGAACTTGAAGAGTTTTCCCCCTCTGTAGATCGACCCGATGCTCTGCTCCTTCCGGCAGCAGCGTCGGATCGAGGATCTCGATGAGGGCGCCCTTGCCAAGCAACGCATACATCACAGGGCGTTCTGCTCTTGCGACTCGATGCTCCGAGTCCTGTGTCGTCCAGTCCACTCTCAAGCCGAACTCCGGCGGCGAGTCGACCCGCAACAGGACCGTTGGCAATGGAACCGCGTCCAAGAACGTAGTGACGACCACAGCCTGGTCTGGTCGCAATGTGCCTGAGATGGGCTTCGACATCCCGGCCTCCCTGGCAAGTGGCGGGCCAGCTGGGGCGTCCGGGGTGCGCGCACCCTTGGCTCCGTCGGCGCTCGCTAGAGCACTCACATTGGATTCTGTTTGAGCGATGCTCTCGGGGTCGGCTGCGATCATCTGGAGCGTCACAGTAACAGCTAGCAACGCGACCAACCCAAGCAGCAGTGGCACCACATGCCATCTCCTGCTTCGGCTGCGCTCGTGAGCGAACTGTCTAGCCAACTGAGTTACTCCCGCTACAGGACTTTGGTGCTCGTCGCGCTATCACCGTTCGAAGCGTTCACAATAGCGCTGATCTGATCGCCGACCACAGGAGTCACCGGGAAAATGGGCGTGAAATTCTGACCAGGACCTCTCACGGCCGCCAGAACCTCCGTGAAGTACCATACGCCACCATGCAACAAAGCAAACTGTAGCGTCGCCGTGACTGGTGCTGCCGGAAAATTCACATCGACGTTGACCTTGACGCCTGGCCCACCCGTGGGGACTGCAGTATTGACTTGCACAGATGTCTGTGCAGCTAACGCAGCGGTCAGCAGGAAGAATGGGAGAGCGCCGACTCGGAGAGAGCCCAGCATGACATACCTCAATTGGGTTTAGGTAGATGGTACATTTCAGTCTGCTCGTCGTCGTCTGACAACTACCCGCACTACGCAGCGCCCCAGAATTGAGGTCGCGGGAAGAAACCTGAGGCGAGACTCCCCAGCGCATGCTGATCCCCAGCGCATGCTGACGTCAACACGTCGGGCGCCCACCGTCGGCAACGCCCGAACCCTGGCAGGCCCATCGCCGGTGATTCTCTTGAAGGCCATGCGTCTGCGTTTTGTGGTACGCCCGGCAGGAGTCGAACACAGGGCGCGGGGTTGTGCCAGGTCGTGCCACGTTGTGTCAGGTTGTGTTCTATCGGTGCCACGCACGCGAGCTTGTGGCACCTCGGACGCCCGTCGGCTGTGCCAGGTCGTGCCAGGTTGTGCCACGTTGTGACCTAGCCGATTGCACACTCCATTGCACACTCGTCGCGCGGGGGCATCGCGGGAGCATGCGACCTCGTGGGTCGGCCTTGTCCCCGCGGGCCGGGATCAGCTTGATGTTCGTTGCGCCACGAGGACTCATGTCGGCCGCCCCGTAGAACGCGCGCTGGACCGCCCAGCGCGGGCTACGGTGCAC
>Ga0075428_100000053_pt1 | contig 91446 bp, 93 predicted proteins | sample RhiMetdeltSRZDD2_FD_75291 | JGI IMG/M metagenome (GOLD analysis project Ga0075428, IMG submission 75291) | Populus rhizosphere microbial communities from Tennessee, USA - Rhizosphere MetaG P. deltoides SRZDD2 | ecosystem: Host-associated > Plants > Roots > Rhizosphere > Soil | place: USA... | reverse complement strand
TTGGATCCCGCCGCACCTCAGGAGGATCCCTCGGCCGCCCGCGCCGACAAGCACCTCGTCGCCACTGCGCACGTCGCCCGGTCGGCGACGGTCCTGGCGGAGAGCGCGGCGGTACTCGGCAAGGTGGACGACGTTGCCCAGTACCGCGAGCTGGCGGCGACGGTCACCGCCGCGTTCCGCGACGAGTTCGTCACTCCTACCGGCCGGCTGATGTCCGACTGCCAGACCGCGTACGGGCTGGCGATCGTGTTCGACCTTCTCGAGGGCGACCAGCGCCGCCGCGCCGGCGACCGCCTCGCCCAGCTCGTTGCCGCCGACGACTACTGCATCGCGACCGGCTTCGTCGGCACGCCGCTTGTGTGCGACGCGCTGTGTGCGACCGGCCACGTGGATGTCGCGTACCAACTGTTTCTCCAGACGAAATGCCCGTCGTGGCTGTACCCGATCACGATGGGCGCCACGACGATCTGGGAGCGGTGGGACTCGATGCGGCCGGACGGCTCGGTGTCGTCAAGTGGCATGACGTCGTTCAACCACTACGCGCTCGGGGCCGTCGCCGACTGGATGCACCGAACCGTTGCCGGCCTGGCGCCGGCCGCGCCGGGCTACAAGGCCATCACGATCGCGCCGCGGCCGGGTGGCGACTTGACCGCAGCATCGGCCGAGCTCGACACGCCCTACGGGTTGGCCGCGTCCCGCTGGCGCATCGACGGCGACGGGTTCGAGGTGGAAGCGGTGGTCCCGCCCAACACGCGGGCGACGGTCATCCCGCCGAACGGCGCCGGGCCGTCCGTTGAGGTCGGTTCGGGAACGCACACCTGGCGCTGGCCGGCATGACGCGCCGCGCCGCCGGCGCGTTCGCCCTCGCCGTTGCGGTGCTTGGCCTCGGCGTTCCCGCGGGCCGGGCGGCCGAATACGGCGCGCTGTCGTTCCCGAAAGACGAGCACGCGCACGTCGGCGGGTGGGACTACTGGTGGGGCGCCGCCGACCTGGCCATGACGTCGGGAAATCACTACACGGTCGGTGTCGCATTCAACTCGCACTACGGGTACGGCGTGACCGGCCACCAGGTGTTTCCGCGCCAGGGGCCGTACAAGGGCCAGTCGATCATGACGATGGACGGGCCCGCGGAGTGGGGTCACCCGGGCGAGGCGACGGGTCGGTTCGCCCGGACCGTCTCCACCTATATCCCTGGGGTCAGCGAGCTGCTGCGATACCAGACGCTCGACACCGGCAACGGCCTCAAGGACATCGGGCTGTACGAGCGGACAAGCCTCGATCGCGAGTCGTACCACCTGCGGCTCGACGACGACCAAGCGCGCGTCCATCCAATCGGTCGCACCGTGAAGCTCGTCGTCGACCTGCGCGCCGACATGGCGGGGCCGCCACTGCTCGCCGGCGGCACGGGGACCTGGTGGTACGGCATCCCCGAGACCTTTGGCTACCCGTCGCGCTCGTTCCAATACATGCAGGCGGCCAAGACGATCGCGGGAACACTGGACCTGCAGCAGCCCGACGGATCGCTGCTCCGCGAGACGGTCGCGTCCACCGGGTCGACGATGGTTATGACCCACGAGTACGACGCGTCGCCCGAGGACCTATTCGCCGGCCTGGCTCTCGCCGAGGCGACGCAACTCCACCCGCGCTACGCGCAGTACTACGCGGGCGGCATGCCGTGGGAGCTGCTGTTCCTCGATTTGAAGAACGGCGCCCAGTTGATGGTGGCGCTCCTCGCGTTCCACGACACGAACCGCGGACTGGCCACGCCCGCGATCGGCGGCAAGCAGCCGACCTATCGCGTGCTGGCGACGCTGCGGCTGCCCACTGGCGAGTCCGTGCCGCTCGACGATGTGCTCCACGTCGAGCACCTTTCGTACCGCAACATTGTCGGCCACGTGCCCACGTTCCTGGTGCAGGTCGACGGCATGTGGACGCAGGCGTGGGACTACCGGATGAGCTATCCGGGCGGTCGGGTGAAGGGGCCCGGCGGCCGCACGGCGTCGGTGCCGGCATTCGACCTCGGCGTGGTCCCGCAGTTCGCGCGCAACGAACCGGCGTCGGACGACAGCGGGAATTGGCTGGCACAGCGGGTTCCGTTCGTCGCTTCCGGCTCATATGACGGGTGTCCGGTGCGCGGCTTCGGCTGGTCCGAGTTGATCGTCAACTGGTACGGCCGCGAAGACCGCGACCCCTGGTACACCGCGGGTGCCGTTCCTCCCATCCCGAGCCGGTGTGGTGTCGGCGGCGAGACGCCTCCGATCGGCACGCCCGGTGAGCTCAACCCGCCCGCGGGCGAGAGCGCCGCGCCGCGAGTCGCGCCAGAGGGATGCGTCGCTTACGACGCGGCACCGACCTGCGAGTACGACGCAACGGTTGCGGCCGGCGGCGGTGGCTACAGCGCGGCGCCGGGGGGCTGGACGGTGACAATCCGCCGGCCGGGTGCGCCGGCGCCGATCGTCGTCACGGGCTTCGGCGGCAGCGAGATGTACATGTGCGGAACGATCCGGCCGGGTGACCACGTGGTCGTCGCCGCCCAAGCCGGCTCCATCGGGTTCGCCGGCAACCCGCTCCTCTGCTTCTGAGCAAAACTGCGCCGATGCCCGACCTCGCGACCGTCGCCGCCGCCTTCGTCGAGATGGCTCACCGCATCGTCTGGGCGACCGCCGCCACTGTCGATCCGGACAACCGTCCGCGTACGCGGATCCTGCACCCGCTGTGGGAGTGGGACGGCACGTCGTTGATCGGCTGGATCGCGACCGGTCCGACGCCGCGCAAGCTGGCCGACCTCGAGCACGGCAATTTCATGTCGCTCAACTACTGGTCGCCGAACCACGACACGTGTCGCGCCGACTGCGAGACGACGTGGCACTTCGACGACGCCACGCGTGAAGGGATCTGGAACGCGTTCAGGTACGCGCCGGAACCGGTCGGCTACGACCCGGCGCTCATCCCTGTTTGGGACAGCCCGACGTCGCCCGCCTTCGCCGCCCTCGAGCTGAAGCCGACGTACCTCCGCGTCTTCCCCGGCACCGCGCTCCTCACCGGCGAGGGCGACGTCCTGAGCTGGTCGCGCCGGCAATCCTGAAGCCAGAATGGCGCGGTGCCTATCCGCGTATTCCTGCTGGACGATCACGAACTGGTCCGTCGAGGCGTACGTGACGTCCTGTGGGTCGAGGAGGACATCGATGTGGTCGGAGAGGCGGCGACCGCCGAAGAAGCTCTGGAGCGGATTCCGCAGACGAAGCCGGATGTCGCAGTCCTCGACGTTCGGCTGGGAGAGGAGGGCGAGGACCGGGGCGGTATCGAAGCATGCCGGGAGATCCGCTCGATCCACCCGGAGATCGCCTGCCTGATGCTCACCAGCTTCGCTGACGACGAGGCACTCCTCGCGTCGGTGATCGCCGGCGCAGCTGGCTACGTCCTGAAGCAGATTCGCGGGACCGAGTTGGTCGACAGCATCAGGCGTGTCGCGAACGGCGAAACGTTGCTTGATCCTGCCGTCACGACACGCGTGCTCGATCGGCTCAGAAACCCACTCCCAACCGAGGCCGACCCGCTCGCCAACCTTTCTCCGCAGGAGCGCAAGATCCTCGATTACATCGCCGAGGGTCGAACCAACCGACAGATCGGCGAGGCGATGTACCTCGCCGAGAAGACGATCAAGAACTACGTGTCGAACCTGCTTTCGAAGCTGGGAATGTCTCGGCGTAGCGAGGCGGCGGCGTACGCGGCCCGGCTCGATGAGCGTCGTCAGCACCGCGACGAGCCAACGCCGACCTGAGGCCAAAAGTCCCACCGGCGGCTCGCGTTCGGCCCTAACGCCGCGCCGCCGCATCCGTCACGCTCACGAGTGATGGAAACCGACCACAACGGCATGGCCGTCCTCTCGACGCACGAGTGCCTCCGCCGTCTCGGCCGCAACGGTATCGGTCGTATCGGGCTGAGTATCGGTGCCCTCCCGGCCATCCTGCCGGTCATGTACGCCGTCGTCGACGGTGAGATCTACTTCCAGACCCAGCCGGGCGCCAAGATGGCAGCGGCGACGGAGAACGCGATCGTGGCGTTCGAAGTCGACGACAGCGACTTGCTGCGCCACACCGGCTGGAGCGTCCTCGTGGTCGGCCGAGCCGAGCGCGTCGATGGGCCCTCGGCAGCGCTACTGGGGCCGCCGCTCCTGCGGTGGGTCGGGCATCGCGATGCCGACGTGCTCGTGCGCATACGGCCCGAGATGGTTTCCGGGCGGCAAATCCAGATTGGCGGCGCCGGTGCGACGTCGCCGCAAGCTTGCGAGGTGCTCCATGCGTGATGTCGACAGCCACAGCCGGATCGAGGTCATTCACGTTGACGAATGCCTCGAGCTCCTACGCACTGCGCAAGTCGGGCGGCTGGCGTTCGTGAACGGAGCCGCGTCGGCCGACGTCCTTCCGGTTAACTACGTCCTCGATGGCGACGCCGTCGTCTTCGCCACCGCCACCGGCTCGAAGCTGTGGTCGTCGGAACGGGGCTCGGTCGCGTTCGAAGTCGACGCGACGGACGTGGAGACCCAATCCGGATGGAGCGTCGTCGTTCACGGTCTTGCGCAGGAGATCACCTCGGTCGACGCACCCGGCCTCGTTGCCCGACTCCGCGCCCTGCCGTTGAATCCGTGGGCCGGCGGCGATCGCCCGCATCTGGTCCGCATAGCGCCGAGGTCGATCACCGGTCGACGTGTTGGAGGTCGAGGAGGTCCACATGACCAAGACAGATGAAACACGCGCTGCACTGAATGAGTTGTCGCCCGACGAGTGCATCCGGCTGCTCGGGGATCAGTCGGTCGGGCGTCTCGCCGTCGCGTTTCCCGGCGAACCGCCCACCGTGGTGCCGGTGAATTACCTGATCGAAGGAGACGTGATTGTCTTCCGGAGTGATCTCGGGCAGAAGCTGACGCGTTTGCGGCAGCAGCCGGTCGCCTTTGAGCTCGACCACATCGACTACGTGCATCGCACGGGTTGGAGCGTGCTCGTGCAGGGCGTCGCATACGAAGCGACCCACTTCGAGACCGATCATCTTGCGTTGCACCCGTGGGCCGAAGGCGAGAAGTCGCACTGGGTGCGGATCGTCCCGTCATCCATCACCGGTCGGCGCCTTGTTCTACCTGAGTGGCCGAGGTCGTCTCGCGGCTACTTGTAGATGCGGTCGGTAACATCGCCTACTGAATGTCCGGGGGCTTGACTGAGCGTGATCGGCGCCTCCTGGAAGCGTTTGGTTCGCTCGCCCTCGGGCTCGAACTGACCGATCTTCTCAAGCGCATTGTCGCTGCCGCGTGCACCCTGGCCGACGCCCAATACGGCGCGCTGGGCGTCATCGGGCCTGACCGGCTGTTAGTTGAATTCGTCCACGAGGGCATCGACGAGGAAAGCGTCGCTCGCATTGGCCATCTGCCCGAGGGTCACGGCCTGCTTGGCCTGTTGATTGCAGAGCCCCACCCGATGCGACTCGCCGATCTCTCGACCCACCCCTCGTCATTCGGCTTCCCGCCGAATCATCCGCCGATGGGGGCGTTTCTCGGCGCTCCCGTGCGTGTCGGCGACAACGTCTTCGGCAACATCTACCTGACGAACAAGCGGTCCGCGGCCGAGTTCACCGGCGAGGACGAGGAGCTGATCGTTGCACTGGCGGCGACAGCCGGCGCCGCCATCGCCAATTCGCGCCTTCTTCACGAGACGCAACGGCGCGAACAGACGCTGAGCGCGCTCCAAGGTGTGTCGACGGCGCTCCTTGCCGGCACCGGCCAGCGTGACGTATTGGCGCTAATCGCCAACCATGCCCAGGACATTCTCGACGCCGACGCGGCAACCGTCGTACTGCGCACCGACGAAGGCACGTTGGAGGTCGCCGTCGGTGTCGGCGACAACATCGCCGACGCCGTCGGCATGAGCATCCCTGAGGCGTCGATCTCCGGCCGGGTCATCGTGAGCGGCACCCCGCGGAACCTCACCGATCCGACTGGTGTCGAGAGCGTCCACCAGCCGCTGATCACCGCCCTCGGCTCGGGCCCGGTGGTTTTCGTGCCCATGTGGTTGCACGGCGAGACGTTCGGCACGCTCGCGGTTGGCCGGCAGAAGGGGCGCGCCCCTTTTACCGACGACGACACGCAGCTCGTCCAGTCCTTCGCAACGCAGGCCAGCGTTGCCCTCGAGTACAGCCGTGCCCAGGATCAGCTCCGTGCGGTCGCCGTGTATGAGGATCAGGAGCGGATCGCGCGTGACCTCCACGACTCGGTGATTCAACAGCTCTTCGCAGTCGGCATGAGCCTGTCGAGTGGTCTGCGGCTCATCGACAATGCGGCGCTGGCCGATCGGCACCAACGCGCGATCGATGACATCGACGACACGATCCGCCGCATCCGCTCGACCATCTTCTCGCTCGGTCAAACCGGCCGCGCGCCCGGCAGCCTCCGCGCCGCCGTCCTCTCGGTGTTGAACGAACTGGCGCCGGCGTACGGCCTCCAGCAGAACGTCCAAGTCACCGGCGCCATCGATGTCGCGGCCTCGCCCGAGATCGCCGAGCAGCTCACGAGCACGTTGCGTGAGGCGGTGTCGAATGTCGGCCGGCATGCCCGGGCCACGCGCATCGACGTGGAGCTCCGAGCCGAAGGTGGCGAGTTGATCCTGCGAGTCCGTGACAACGGCATCGGCATGGAACAGCATCCGGATCGGCGCAGCGGCCTGGCGAACATGGAGAGCCGAGCGCAGGCGCTCGGCGGGTCGATGGTCCTCTCAACTGGCGCGGGCCTCGGGACACTCATCGAGTGGCGAGTCCCAGCATTGTCCGACACCTAGCGCCGACCGTCTGACGCGGAACGACGCCCGGGGGGGGTCCGGGCGTCGCTCCGTGGCACGCCGCTGACGGCGGCGCTTCCCGATCAGTACGCCATCTTGTCAGCGGCTGCGGGATAGACGTGGACCTTCTTGGCGAAGCGGGGGATGGCCAGACCAGCCAGGGCCACGCCCACGCCACCGACGGCGAACCCGAGCAACGCCATCATGGCGCCGAGGCCGACGACCAGCTGCGCAACGTTGAACGCCATCACTGACGTGTACAGGCTCGTGCGCAGGGCCGATGCCTGGAAAGCGGTGTTGCGAATGGGGTTGGCGACGGGCTTTCCGTCGGCGCCCTTCACCGCGGCCGCCGCGTCATTGGTGTCGCCACCGGTCGTGGCCAGGTACCGGCCGAGCTCGGCATAGGTCTTGCCGCCCGCGGCCTCGTCGGCGTGATGACCGATGATGTCGGCCATTGACTTGGCGGTTGCCGGTGAATCGACCCGCGCATTCGGGATCGACGCGTCCTCCGGCGTGGTGATCTTCTGAGCGATCAACTCGCTGCGCACCTGGTTGCGTGCGTCGAAGCCGCGGTTGGCGGTGTAGCCACCCGCAACCACGAGCACGAGACCGAGTGCCAGCAATGCGATCGGGAATGCCTTCTTCATGTGTCTCTCTCCTCTTGACTGTGCGACCGTGCGGCCTATCGACCGTTGCTTTCAGTGTCGGTGAGCCGGGCGCAGTTGGGTACCGGCGAACGGCAGTGACGCGAGTGACCAAGGTCCCTTCTGGCGGCGAGCCGAGCGCTACTTGACGATCAGCGCGGTGACCATGCCGAACATCCCGTCCTCGCGCTCGGCGTGGTTGAGGATGTGGCAGTGCCAGGCCCAGACGCCGGGGTTGTCGGCGTGCACGAGCACCGTGTAGCGCTCGCCCGGGCTCACCAGGATGGTGTCGGCGTTGTACGGCTGCGGTAGCGGATAGCCGTCCTTGGCGATGACGAGTTGGGCGAGCCCGTGCAGGTGCATCGGGTGGATCATCTGGCCCTCGTTCATGTAGTCGACTTCGATCCAATCACCGAGCTTGGCGGCGATGGGCGCGGTGGCGGGAAAGCTCTTGCCATTGATGGTGAAGCCGAGCGTGCCGCTGTCGTTCACCATCATCAACTGGCGCTGCGCGACCACAACGCCGTTGGGCGTCGGCTCGTCGCCCACGAGGAATGCGCCCGCGAGGCCGTTCGGAACCTGCTTCACCGCGTTCTGATGCGAGTGGTACATCCCGACCGCCGGCGTGGATTGTGCAGTGAAGCTGTACGTGAATGTCTCGCCCTTCTTCACCGGGGCTTGGGTGATCTCGGGCACGCCGTCCATGGCGTTGGGAGTGATCAGTCCGTGGAAGTGGATCGCGGTCGACTCGGGGAGTTCGTTGTGAAGCACGACCTTGACTTTGTCGCCCGGATTCACACGGATCGTCGGACCGGGGACCGTGCCGTTGTACGCCCACGCGTCGACCGATCTTCCAGGCTCGACCTCCCACTTGACGATCTTCGACGTCAGTTCGAACTGCTTGGTGCCGTCGGCCAAGACCTTCGGCGCCAAGGTTTGGCCGCCGAGTCCGGCCGTCTTGGCCGGGAAGGCTTTGATCGACGTGGCCATGCCGGCATCCATCTCTTCGGCCGTCATTGCGTGCGTTGTGACCGGCGACGAGCTAGCTGAGGCCTTTGATCCGTTCACGACGCTGAGCTGGCCGGTCATGCCCGCCTGCTCGTGGCCGGGAATCGTGCAGAAGATCGCGTACGTGCCGGCGGCGAGATCAGTCAGGCGCAATGTCTGCGTCCCGCCGGGATCAACCATCGGGCTCGCCAAGCTCGTCGACTTCACCGCGAGATTGTGAGCGGTTGCGCCCGTGTTCATGATCTCCAGCCGACCGCCCACGGCCACGGTGACGGACGCAGGCTCGAGCTTGAACTCACTGAGGTGAACCATCGCCGATGACGGTGCCGAGGCACTGGTCCCTTCTTCGCCACCGTGCTTCGATTCGTCGACCGCCCGCAGGCCCAGGCCAACGCCGACGACCGCGGCGACCAACGCCATAGCGGCGACCACGACGGCAGTCACTATCCAGGTGTCGCGTCGAAGATCAGCGGCGGCAGGCAGGGACTCGGTGGTTGTGCTCATGACGTCATCGTCCTGTTTTGCGCGTCGCGTCCCCCAGGGTCCACCGGGGGGAGGTGCAGGGTCTTTGGTCCCCTCCGTCACGTCGACATCGGTCATGGGACTTTCGACCCTGGCAAGAGATCGGCGCGTCTTGCGATCCTTGAGACAGAGCAAGGAGGCTCGTCATGTTTGTTCTGATCCCGCAGACCGACACCCCCGGGGCCCACATCGCAGCGGCGCGACTGCGCGGCCAGGGCGACACGGTCGCAACCTGTTACGGCGATCCCAACGGCGAGTGGTGCGCGGCCGTGTCGGGTGGTCGGTGTCCGCTCGACGACGGTGTCGACATGGTCGTCGTGGTGCGGCCGGAGATCTCGGCCGAGCGTCTGCCTCGAGAGGAAGCCGCATTGTGCGGTGCCGCGCGAGGGATTCCGGTCGTCATCGCCGGGGCGAGTGGCGGGCATCCCTATGGCGCCATCGCGACCGCCGACGACGAGACCTCGGACGTGACCGCCGTCGTAGGGACGGTTGCTGCGCTCCCGCTCGTGTGGCACTCGACCGTCGCCACGGGGGCGCTCCGCACGAGCCTCATCGCGAGCGGGGTCGACCCGGCTGGCGCGTGGGTAGATGTGCATCGACGAAACAGCGGCCTCGTCGTGCACCTGAACCTGTTGGCGCCCGGCGACCGTCGATCGCTCGGCGTCGCGGCCGTCCGTGTCCTGGCCGCCATGCGTGATGTCGACCCGTGGGCCAAGACGATCGATGTCGTCCGGGTCGTCGCCGCGGACGGCATTGGCGCGGCGAGAGCTGTGGCCTGACGCGACGATCGGCATTCGGCGAGGTCGCCGAGTAAGCAGTCGGGATGGCCAGACTGACGAAAGGGAACCGGTCGATCGCCGGACGAGTGGCGATTGTCACGGGTGCGGCGAGCGGCATGGGACGGGCGACCGCGCATCTGTTCGCCGACGAGGGGGCCAAGGTCGCAGTGATCGACCTCGGCGACGACCGCGTGAAGACAGTCGTCGACGAGATCACCGCCGCCGGCGGCACGGCGCAGGGCTGGGTGCTCGACGTATCCGACCAAGCGGCCGTCGATGGCGTGGTGAACGACGTTCGCGGCGCGTTCGGGCCGATCGACATCCTCGTCAACAACGCCGGGATCGCCTTGCCCGCGCCGTTCGCTATGCCGGCGACTTCGTACCTCGACGCGTGGAACCGCACCTTCGACGTCGACCTGACAGCACACGTGCTCCTCATCCAGGCGTGTCTCGCGGATCTCCAGCGCAACGGGGAGGGCCGGGTCGTGAACATCGCGTCGACCGAGGGACTCGGCGCGACCGCCGCCAACTCGCCGTATGTCGCGGCCAAACACGGCGTGATCGGGCTCACTAAGGGCCTGGCGGTCGAGCTGGGGCGCACCGGTGTGACGTTCAACTGCATCTGCCCGGGCCCGATCCGTACGGGCATGACCGCGGGCATCCCTGATGACGCCAAGGACAAGTTCGCCCGCCGGCGCGTGCCGCTGCGGCGGTATGGCGAGCCCGAGGAGGTTGCGCACATGACCTTGTCACTCGTGCTCCCCGCCGCGTCGTTCACCAACGGTGTCGTCATCCCCGTCGACGGCGGTATGACGTCGCAGAACACATAGCGAGACAGAATGGCGCCGTGACGATCCGCGTCTTCCTCTTGGACGACCACGAGGTCGTTCGTCGCGGGGTCCGCGACATGCTCCGTGTCGAAGCTGACCTGACGGTTGTCGGCGAGGCGGCGACGGCCGACGAAGCGCTCGAGATGATCGGCGCCACGACGCCTGACGTCGCCGTGCTCGACGTGCGGCTGGGCGAGGAGGCGGGCGAGCGGAGCGGTATCGAGGCGTGCCGCGAGATCCGGTCGACGCATCCGAATATCGCTTGCATCATGCTCACGAGCTACGCCGACGACGAGGCGCTGATGGCTTCGATCCTGGCCGGGGCCGCCGGGTATGTCCTCAAGCAGGTCCGGGGCACCGATCTGGCTGACGGCATCCGCCGCGTCGCGCGCGGCGAGACGTTGCTCGATCCGACCTTGACGACGCACGTTCTTGACCGGCTTCGCGCTGCGCCGTCCGACGAGGACGCGCTGATCGCGGGGTTGTCGGAAAGAGAGCGGACGGTCCTCGATTACATCGCGCAGGGCTACACGAACCGTCGCATCGCCGAGTCGATGTTCCTCGCCGAGAAGACGATCAAGAACTACGTGTCGAAGCTCCTGGCGAATCTCGGAATGTCTCGCCGCACCGAAGCCGCCGCCTATGCGGCGCGCCTGCAAGAACGCCGGTCCCTCAATCGCAATCGGTCCAACTCGGACTAAGGCCGAAAGTCCCTGCGGTTTCGGGACGTTCGGCACTATGACGCCTCAGTCGGCCGGTGCATGCTTGGAGGCGAGGGGATCGACGCGAAGGAGTATTCAGTGGCGCCGCAACGGGCCGAGCTTGATCGCCTCATCCACGCTTCGCTCGACGACGTCGAGCGCTCCATAGCCACGCTGTTCGACGGCAGCCGCGTGATGCAGCTGCAGGCGCGCGATTCCCGCGGTGTCGTCGCTCGCACGGCGCTCCGTGTCGCCGTGGGCGTGCCGACGATTGGCGACGGGATGACGTCGTGGCCGATCGCGTGGGTGCCGAGTGGGCAACGCCGCTTCCTGCTCGCCTTCGCCGGTCACCTCGAAGCGCGCGGCCTGCCGCACGCGACGCTCCTTACGGTGGCTGGTGCCACGCGACTGCCGTTTGGTCCGATCGGAAAGGTGGCACACCGCGTGTCGCCCAACCCAGCGGTCGACGAATCGCTGCGTGCGTTCCTTTTCCAGCTCGCAGGTGACATTCGCGACGCTGTCGACGCACGCGTCCTCGCCTTCAACTAGTCACACAGCGGTACGCTTGACCTCTGATGTCAGGGGGCTCGGCTGACCGGGATCGGCGGCTTGTAGAGGCCTTCACCTCACTCGCCCTCGGGCTCGAGTTGCCCGACCTCCTCAAGCGAATCATCACCGCCGCATGCGGGATCGCCGGGGCGACTCGCGGGTCACTGGCTGCTACCGGCGCCGAGCAGCTTCTCGTCGAGTTCACGAGCGATCGTCTTGATGATCAAGGCGTCGCGTCGCTCGGGCCCTTGCCCGCCGATTTCGTCGCGCCGGCTGGCGCACTAACGGCGCCGATCAGAGTTGGCTACGAGGTGTTCGGCGAGCTCTCCCTTTGCGACAAGCGCGACGGGGCCGGCTTCAACAGTACGGACGAGCAGCTCATCAGCGGTCTCGCCACCGCGGCGGGCGCGGCGATCGCGAACTCCCGTCTCCACGAGGAAGCCCAGCGGCGCCAGCAGGCGTTGGGCGCGCTGCAGAGCGTGGCCACCGCCCTCCTCGCGGGCTCGGCGGAAGGTGATGTGCTGGCGCTGATCGCCAATCACGCGCGGAACATTCTCGACGCCGACGCGGCGACCGTGGTGCTGCGCACTGATCGAGACGACGTCCTCGAAGTTGCCGCCGGAGTCGGCGGACAGCTGGCGGATGCCGTGGGAGATTCGGTACCCGCGAGGCGGTCCATTTCTGGGCAGGTCATGGTCAGCGGCTTGCCGATGAACCTCACGGACACGGCGGCCGCGGGCCGGGGCTACCGACCTCTGCTCGATGCACTGGGCGGCGGCCCGGCGCTGTTCGTCCCCTTGTGGCTGCACGGCGAGCCGTTCGGCACGCTCGCGGTGGGCCGCAGTGCTGGCGCGGCGTGGTTCACCGACATCGACCTCACCCTCGCGCAGTCCTTCGCGACCCAAGCGAGTGTCGCCTTGGAATACAGCAGCGCCCAGGAACAGTTGCGGGTGCTTGCGGTGTACGAGGATCAAGAGCGAATCGCCCGGGACCTCCACGACTCGGTGATTCAGCATCTGTTCGCGGTGTGCATGAGCTTGCAAGCCGGGTCCCGATCATCCAAGGACCCAGCGCTGACCGAGCGGATAGAGCGAGCGATCGATGACATCGATGCGACCATCGGCCGCATTCGGTCGACGATCTTCGCGCTCGGCGACGGTGTCGGTGCAGGAGGCCTCCGGGCCGCGGTCGGGAGTGTGCTCGGCGAGCTGGCCCCTGTCTACGGGCTACAGCCGACCCTGGAAGTCGTCGGCGCGGTCGACGCGGCCACACGGCCGGGCCTCGCGGAACACGTGACATCGGTGGTCCGCGAGGCCGTCTCGAACGTCGGCCGTCACGCCGACGCCAGTCGGGTTGACGTCGAGCTTGTCGTCGACGCCACTGAGTTCGTGCTGCGAGTTCGAGACAACGGCCGCGGGATCGGGACGCAGAACGGTCGCCGCAGCGGTCTGGCGAATATGGAGAGTCGCGCGCTGGAGCTGGGCGGCTCGATGACGGTGTCGGCCGGCGAAAGGGAGGGGACGCTCATCGAGTGGCGCGTGCCGGTGGCGGCGCGATGAGCGACAACCACATCCGCAGCACGCTCCGGTTCCGGCCGGGCCAGATGCCGCCGCTGTTCGGCGACACCGCCGCCGTGTTGGTGGTCGATGACGACTCGCAACTGACCGACGTGATGGCCCGGTTGCTCGAACGCGAGGGCTACCGGTGCACGATCGCGACGAGCCCGGCCGAGGCGCGCAGCCGTATGGCCGAGCGGAAGTTCGCGGTCGCCCTTGTTGACGTGATGATGCCCGGCGGCTCGGGGCTCGAGTTAGCGGCGCAAATGCTCGAGCAGCAGGACGACCTTGCCGTGGTCATGGTCACCGCGGTCGAAGACGCCGGGATCGCCGACCTCGCACTCGAGGGCGGCGCCTACGGCTACGTGATCAAGCCGTTCCGGCCCAACGAGATCTTGATCAGCGTGGCCAACGCCGGCCGTCGACGCTGCCTCGAGATTGCCCATCGCACGTACCAAGCGAGGCTTGAGCAGCACGTCGACGAGCAGAACGCCGACCTGGACGACGCGCTCTTGCACCTGAAGCAGACGGACGCCGAGGCGATCGCCTCCGCGTCCGAGGCGAAATACCAGGCGGTGCTCAATGCCGCGCCGGACGCGATCGTCGGCGTCTCGGCCGATGGCAACATCGTGCTCGTCAATAGCCAAGCCGAGCTTCTCTTCGGGTACGACCGTGAGGAGCTGCTGGGCCACCCGGTCGACATCCTCGTGCCCGACGCGGCGCAGCGCGTCCACCCTGCGCACCGAAGCCGGTACATGACCGATCCGAAGACGCGGCCGATGGGTGCGGGCATGGACTTGGCGGCCCGGCGGAAGGACGGCACCGAATTCCCAGCAGAGATCAGCCTTTCGACGATCGATACCGACGACGGTGTGTTGGTCGCCGCCGCGATCCGCGACGTGTCCGATCGGCTCGAGGCGCAGGCCGAACGCGAACGCTTACGGGCCCAGGCCGAGCGGGAACGGCTCGAGCGCCAGCTTCACCAATCGCAACGGCTCGAAAGCCTCGGCCAACTGGCGGGCGGGGTCGCTCACGACTTCAACAACCTGCTGGCGGTAATCCTGAATTACACCGCCTTCATCGGCGAGGAGGTGGCCAACGCCGCCAGCGCGCCCGACGGTCAGCGCTGGGAAGTGGTGAGGCAGGACCTGGACGAGGTGCGCAAAGCCGCCGAGCGGGCGACCCAGCTCACGCACCAGCTACTCGCCTTCGGCCGTCGCGAGGTGGTGCGCCCTGAGGTGCTCAACCTCAACTCGGTCGTCGTCAACGTCGAGCAGCTTCTCCGCCGAAGCATCGGCGAACACGTCGAACTGGTCGCCGACCTCGACCCTGCGCTCCCGTCGATCGTCGCCGACCCCGGCCAGATCGAACAGGTACTGCTCAACCTGGCCGTCAACGCGCGCGACGCCATGCCCGACGGTGGGACGCTTCGCATCGACACGAGCAACCTCGAGATGACGACCGACGAGGAACCGCTGCGGCCCGGATTGTCGCCCGGCAACCACGTCCGGCTGCGCGTCAGCGATACCGGCAAGGGCATGGATCGCGAGGTAGTGGCCCGCGCCTTCGAGCCGTTCTTCACCACCAAGGCCAAGGGCGAGGGATCAGGTCTCGGGCTGGCGACGGTGTACGGCATCATCACCCAAGCGGGCGGGCACGCGCAGATCTACTCCGAGCCCGGGCTCGGGACCACATTCACCGCGCTGTTCCCGGCCACCGATCAAGACGTCCAGCCGCGCGAGCGGGCCGCGGTGCAACTGCACCTCCGCGGCGGCGAGACCGTGCTCGTCGTGGAGGACGAGGACGCCATGCGGGAGGTGACTCGACGGATCCTGGCTCGCAACGGGTACAAGGTGCTGGCCGCGTCGAGGGGCGAGGAGGCGATCACGATTGCGCAGCAGCCCGACCTGTCTATCGACCTGTTGCTCACCGACGTTGTGATGCCCCAGATGCTCGGCAAGGAGGTGGCCGAGCGGGTGCGCCAGATTCAGCCCGCCGTCCGCGTGCTCTACATGTCCGGCTACGCGCAGCCGGTACTGGCGTCGCGAGGGACGCTGGCCGAAGGCGTGATCCTCGTCGAGAAGCCGTTCAACGAGGCGGGCCTGTTGTCGAAGGTGAAGGAAGCGCTCGAAAGCTGACGCGGCGGCGTCAAGCGGCGGCGTGGGTCTTGACGACGAGCTGCCGGCGAACCCGCAGGTCGCGTCCGCCGAGTCGGCGAATGCTGTCCGGCCCCTGCGGCTTGGCCAGGTAGAACCCCTGGGCAAGTGTGCAGCCCATCTGCGCGAGCGCAGCGAGCTGCGTCGGCTTCTCGACGCCTTCGGCGACTGTCGTCAGCCCGAGGCTGTTGCCCATGGCCAGGACCGCAGAAACGATCGCGGCGCCGTCCTTGCGGCGGCCCAAGTCGCCGATGAACGACCGGTCGACCTTGACGACGTCCACCGGGAACGCGCGGAGGTAGCTCAGCGACGCGTAGCCCGTGCCGAAGTCGTCGAGCGCCAGCTTGACGCCCATCGCCTTCAACTGGTCGAGGATGGCGATGGTTCGCGGATCGTCCTCGACGAGCGCGCTCTCGGTCATCTCGAGCACTAGCTGATCGGCGGGTGCGCCGGTCCTGTCGAGGATGCGTTGGACGCGGGCCGGGAGGTCCGGGTCGATCAGCTGCCGCGGCGAGAGGTTCACCGACACCGTCAGGTCCATGCCATCGTCGCGCCACTCGACGAGTTGGCGGCACGACTCTTCCAGGACGAAGTCACCGAGTTGGATGATCATCCCGGTCTCTTCGGCAATGCCGATGAACTCGATCGGCGGTCGTACGCCGTGCTTCGGCCGCGCCCACCGAACGAGCGCTTCGACGCCGACCATCTCGCCGGTGGCCAGGTCGACCTCGGGCTGGTACTCGACGAAGAACTCCTTGTTCTCAAGGGCGCGGCGGAGGTCCGCTTCGGTCTGCGCTCGCGTTCGCGTTCGCTTGCCGAGGGCTTCGTCGAAGATGTCGATGCTGCCGCGCTTGCGCTCCTTGCCGCGATACATGGCGGCATCGGCGTCGCGCAGCAGGCTGCTCGCCGTCGCTTCCGGCGTCGCCAGGACCACGCCGACCGTCGCGCTGACGTGGCCCTCGATCTCGCCCACGGAGAGCGGGCGCTCGATCGCTCGCTGGAGCCGGGTTGCCAGTTCGGTCGCGTGGGCCTCGGACTTCACGTTGTCGGCCAGGACGACGAACTCGTCGCCGCCGAAACGAGCGACAGTGTCGCCCGGCCGCAAGCCGGCAGTGAGTCGTTTCCCGACTTCGACGAGGACCTGATCGCCGCGCTCGTGGCCGTAGCTGTCGTTGATGATCTTGAAGCGATCGATATCGAAGAAGAGGACGGCGACATGGGTCTTGCTCGTCCGGCGTCGGCGGTCGAGCGCGACCGACAGGCGGTCGTCGAGCAGGGCGCGGTTCGGCAAGTGCGTCAGTGGATCATGGAAGGCCTGGTGCGAGAGCTGGAGTTCGAGGGTGCGGCGCTCTTCGATGGTCTCGTTGAACGACACGGCCAGGGCGGCCAGCTCGGCGGGGCCGGTGACGCTGGCGCGGGCATCGCCGTCGGTCTTGGCCGCTTCGATGGCCACCCGCAACGATCGGATCGGTCGAGCCAGGCGGCGTTCGAGGATGACGCCCAGACCGGCGACCAGGAGGACAACCGCACCGCCCAGCAGCAGGTTGCGGCGGAGTTCGCGCTCGGCCGGCGCAAGGGCGATGTCCTTCGATACGCCGGCAAGGATGTGCCAGCCGTTGTCCGCAGTGATGTCGGCGTACAGCCGGGTCCGCCCGTCGAGGTCGGTGACTGTGCGCTGCACACCGCCGCCGGCTCGAGCGAGCCAGGCATCGGCCGGAACCTCGCCCACTTTGGCGGGCGCGTTGACCGACGTGGCCAGCACCAACCGACGGCTGGGGTCGAGCTCGACGAGCACCACGCCTTCGTCGTTCCTGTCGGTCGTCACGAGGGACGTCGTCCCGGTACTGAACACAACCGCCATGACGCCCATGCGGCCCTGCACACCGATGATCGGCATGGCCATCGTCATCGCCGGTTTCCCGGTGACCGGGTCGATCGCCGTGCCGCCGTCAACCGGCTGCCTGGTCGCCAGGACCTTGTCGAACCACGGGCCGACGACTGCCGGTTTCTGTGACCCCGGCGGGGTGAGGTCGCACACGAGCGACTTGTCGGTGCGGTACACCTCGATGTGGCCGGCGGCGGCGGTCGACGCGAGGATCGATGCCAGGCCCGACAGGCCCGTCCGGCATTGCGCGGGGTCCAGCGCGGTGACTGTCGGCTGCTCGGCGAGCTTCTGGACGAAGGCGACGGTCTCGGGGAACTGGCGGCTGGCCGCGGCCGCACCAGTGCGGGCCGTCGCTTCGAGTTCGGCCAGGGCGCGGCCGCGCTCCCGGTGGAAGCTCGACGTTGTCGTCAAGGTCATCAGGACGCCGAGGGCGATGATGCAAACCCCGAACGCACCCACGAGATACATCACGACTGACGGGCGATGCTGACCACTTCGCGGCAGACGCATGGGTCGTGCTTCGACCGGCTGCGATTTGGGTTGAGCGGTATGGGCCACGAAGGGACCTTCGGCCTAAGCGGGCGTGGCGACGAACTGGCTGATCACGACGGCCGGCTCGAAGCCGCTCATGTGGTTGATGAGAAGCGCGGCGAGCCGGACCACGGCAGCGTGGTCGAGTGTGTCCGGCATCTCGACGATGACCTTCAGCTCCAGCGACCCGTTCATGCGGACAGCAGCGGAACGGTGACGCAGCCGCCCGTGTGGACCAGCGCGGCGATGGCGTTGGCGTCCAACGGCCGGGCGAACAGGAACCCTTGCCCGTGTACGCACCCGAGCGCGCTCAGCTGCGCGAGCTGGGCGGGCGTCTCGATGCCTTCGGCGACGACGTCGAGGTTGAGGATCTCGCCGAGGCGAAGGATCGTCTGGGCCAGTTCGGCTCCGGCGCCGGGCAACGTCTGGATGAACGTCCGGTCGATCTTGAGTACGTCGATCGAGAAGTTGCGCAGGTAGCCGAGCGACGAATAGCCGGTGCCGAAGTCGTCGATCGCGATACGTACACCGAGCTCCCTCAATCGAGACAGTTGGGTCTGAACAACCTCAACGTCGTCGATGAGCATGCCTTCGGTGATCTCGAGAATGAGCCGGCGCGGGTTGAGCTGGGTCTCGGCGAGGACGCGACCAACCGCCACGGGGAAGGCGTCGTCGCACAGCTGCGACGGCGACACGTTGACGCTGAGGTCGAGGTCCGGGTGCGAGCGGTGAAGATCGTGCGCGGTGCGGCACGCGCGCTCGAGCACGAAGAGCCCGAGGCGCCCCATGAGGTCAGTCCGCTCGGCCACCGGGATGAAGACATCGGGCCCAACGTTGCCGCGTGTCGGGTGCCGCCAGCGGGCCAGCGCTTCGATGCCGAGCACTCGGCCGGATTGGAGCTGGACGATGGGCTGGTACTCGACATTGAGATCGCCACGATCGAGCGCGCGCCGCAGATCGTCGGCCAACTCCACGCCGTCGAGCGCTTGCTTGCGCATCGAGTCGTCGAACCGCTCGTAGCGATTCCGCCCGAGGGCCTTGGCGACGTACATCGCCAAGTCAGCGTTCCGCAGCAGGTCCTCCGCGGTCGTCGTGTCGTTGGCGACCGAGACGCCGATGCTGGCGGTCACGAACACGTCGCGCCCGCCCAGTTCGATCGGTGGGCGCAGCGCGTCGAGGACACGCGCCGCCGTGAGGTCGGGGTCGAAGTCGTCTGAGCCTTCGAGGACGATGGCGAACTCGTCGCCGCCAAACCTCCCGGCGGTGTCGGCGTTGCGCAGAACTCCTACGAGCCGACGAGCGACGACCGCGAGCAACTCGTCGCCGCGCGCGTGCCCGAGCGTGTCATTGACGCGCTTGAAGCCGTCGAGGTCGACGAACAACAGGGCGACCTTTCCACCCGAACGTTCTTGGCGGGCCAGCGCATGCGCCACCCGGTCGGCGACGAGCGCCCGGTTCGGCAGCTTGGTCAGCGGGTCTCGGAGTGCGTATTCCTCGTTCAGCCGCCATGCGAGCACGTGGGCAACGCTGGCGGCCAGGACGAACCCACCGTGGATCGCGGCCCAGAGCCACGGATGGTCGATCGCAGACTGGTGGTCGTACACCGACCGCGGCGCGGCCACTCCCATGATCCCGTGGTGGAGGACGACGAAGACGATGGCGGCGCCGAACGGCGTCCAGTCCTGGTAGAGCGAGATGACGCCGACGACGACGAAGAAGTGAAAATGCATCTCGATGGTGCCGTTCGAGAAATGCACGGCGAGGGCAGAGCAGGTGACCAATCCGAGCGTGGCGAGTACGGCGCGCGTCGTCGGACTGAACGTCCCGAGCGCGGCGACGACGGCGAGCACGGCGACCGGAGTCACGTCGACGGCGGTGTGAAGTGCCCCGTGGTTCGTAAAGACCCCGAGCAAGAACAGCGCCGGAATATGTGCGGCCAGTAGAAGCACGATGCCGCGATGGCGGCGGCGCCACATGGTCTGGGTGAGCGAACCACCAGTCGGGAGGAGAGCCCTTGCGCGGAGTGAGATCTCGGGTAGCACGAATGCGCCCATCGACCGCGTGCGACGCCCAACTGAGCCCCGGTTGCGCAATTGACACGTGCGGGGGCGACCTACCACACGATCTGATGCGCAGGCCCGATCGGCCTGGCGCGATCGGCCTAGTGCAGATGCAGTAGGCGGACTTAGCGGCCGCGCAGGAGTCCGCGCTCGCGTGCCGTGGCGACGGCCTCGAGGCGCGAGTGCGCTTCCAGCTTGCTGAGGATGCGCTGGACGTGGGCCCGGATCGTGACCGGACTCACTTCGAGCCTGGTCGCCATCGCGTCGGTCGCCACGCCGGCGGCCATCAGCTCGAGCACCTCCTGCTCCCGAGCAGTGAGTGCGGTAGCCGACGGCTTGGGCTCGTTGACGGCGCGGGCGAGGTTGGCCGCCGAGAGAACCAGGCCGCCTTCAGCCGCCGATCGGATCGCCGGCGCCAGCCGGTCGAGCGGCGCGGTCTTTTCGAGGTAGCCGACGCATCCCACCTCCAGAGCGGCGGGCAGGACGCCGGTGGCGTCCGATCCGGTTAACAGCAGGATCTTGACGCCGGGGTGTGCAGCCAAAATCGTGGCCGCCGCGTCGACACCGCTTCCGTCCGGGAGGATGTAATCCATCAGCACGACATCGGGGGGCTGCGTGGTGGCCAGGTCAACCGCCATGGCGACGGTGGTGGCGACCGCGACGACGTCGATGTCGGCCTCGCGCTCGAGTCCTCGGCGCAAGCTCTCCGCGACCATGTCGTGATCGTCGACGATCATCACTCGGATCACTGCACCAAGTGTCCCAGAATGCGTGCTTGATTACGTGATCACGTGTGAACGTTCGCGGTGCGACTGCGGCCGCGAACGCCGGTTAACGCAAACACGACTGCGAACAACGCTCCGCCGACCAGCACGATCGTTGGACCCGACACGACGTCGAGGTGCCAACTGAGCAGCATGCCGGTGAAGCCGGTCGCTGCGCCGATTGCGGTGGCGAGCAGCAACATGCGACTGAACGAATTCGTGAGCATCCGGGCAACCGTGGCCGGGATCACGAGCGTCGCGGCGATCAGCGTGACACCAAGCACCTTCATCGTCGCCAGTATCGATATCGCCAACGCGACCATCAGAAGTGCATCGACGCGAGCCGTCCGGACGCCCGAGGCTTCGGCGACCTCGGGGTCGAACGTGGTGAAGAGCAACGGGCGGTAGGCGAAGAACACGACGAGCGCGACGGTGACCGTGACACCGATGACGGCGAGGACGTCGCCGGTGCCGACGCCGAGGATGCTCCCGAAAAGGGCGGCATCGAAGTTGCGGCCGTGCCGCCCGAACACGTCGAACATCGCGATGCCGAGCGCGAACGACGCGGTGGTGATCACACCGATCGCCGCATCAGCGCCGATGACGCGCCGGCGGGTGACGCCGTTGATCATCAGGGCCGACGTGATGCCCCACGCGCCGGCACCCAACGCGAAGTTGACGCCGATGATCGTGCTGGCCGCGAAGCCGCCGAAGATCGCGTGCGAGAGACCGTGGCCGATGAAGCTCATCCCTTTGAGCACGACGTACACGCCGATCAGTCCGCAGAGTGCGCCGGCGAAGGTGGCGACGATCAGCCCGTTGCGAAAGAACTCGAGCCGGAAGGGTTCGAAGAAATCGTGCACGTCAGCCGGCCCGGTCCGAGAGGTACCGGTCGAGCACCACGGGCATCCCGGCGTGATCGAGGACGTCCATGCGCGCGCCGTACGTGCGCTCGAGCACGTCGGGCGTGAGGACGTCGCGTGGCGCGCCGTCGCCGATCACCGCGGCATTGAGACACACCAAGTGCGGTAGGTGGGCGGCCATGCCGTTGAGATCGTGCGTCGTGAGCACGATGGCGAGACCGTCTTCGTGGAGCTCGTCGAGCAGGTGGAGGATCTCGTGCCGCGTGCTGACATCGACGCCCGCCGTGGGCTCGTCCATGAGCAGCAGGTCGGGGCGCCCGAGCAAGGCTCGGGCGATGAACACGCGCTGCTGCTGGCCACCGGATAGGTCGCGAATGTGACGGTCGGGCAAGGCGCCCAGACCGAGCCGATCCAGCACCTCGGCCACTTCGGCCTGTTCGCTGCGGCTGCGCCACGGCAGCCGTCGTCCCCGGGTGCGCGCCATCAGCACGCACTCGCTGACTGTCACCGGGAAGCTCCAATTGATCGTCTCGACTTGCGGGACGTAGCCGACGCGCAAGCCCGGCTGCCGCTCGATCTCGCCGGACAGGGGTCGCACCGATCCGAGCAGCGTGCGCAACAACGTCGTCTTGCCCGAGCCCGATGGCCCGACGATGCCGCTGAACTGCCGGGGGCCGATCGCCAAGTCGACGTCGACCAGCACCGGGGCCGATCCGTAGCTGCACGTCACGCGGTCGAGGCGGATCAGGTCGGGGCCGAGATGGAACGTCACTGCGGGTACCGGGCTCGGTCGGGCGCAACGTTGCGGAGGGCGACGGCCTTGATGGCCGACGCATCGCCGCCGAGCGCTTCGGTCATCGTGATGTAGTCGGCCCGCAGCAATCCAAGCCAAGAGTGCTCGGCCGCGCCCGGCTTTCCGGGCAGGTCGTCGTCACGAAGCGTGTCGACGTACTTCACGCCGGCTTGGCGTCCAATCTGGGCGAGTACGGGACTCGGGAATACCTCAGAGCCGAAGATCGCCGGGACCTTCTCCGCCCGCACCTGGTTGATGATCGCCGCGACCTCTTTCGGCGTCGGGTCCTCGAAGTCCGACACTTGGATCGCGCCGATCACCGTCCACCCGTACGTCCTGGCGAAGTAGGCGTAGGCGTCGTGATACGTGAGGAGCTTGCGGTTCGGCACTGTGGCGAATGACTCGCGCAAGGCGGCGTCGAACTCGTCGATCAAGTCCGAGAACCTGGCGAAGTTGGCCGCGTAGTACGCGGCGTTCTCGGCGTCGCGCCGGCTCATGTCGTTCTTGACGATCTCGGCGTACGTGCGGGCCAGCGTGGGGTCCGTCCACACATGCGGGTTGGGCTTGCCGTCTTCCTTGGGGAACGAGAAGTCGTAGATGTAGTCAGTCGGCGCGATCGTCCGCGGTCCCAACTCGACGATGGCGGCACCTTTCTTCCGGTTCTGCTCGGCGAGCTGTTTGGTCGGCTCCTCGAGCTCGAGGCCGTTGATGTAGACGACGTCGGCGCCGGCGAGCAGGGTGGCGACGCTGGGCTTGGGTTCGAACGTGTGCGAGTTGGTGCCCTCGGGCACGATGCCTTTGACCGTCGCCCGATCGCCGACGATGTTGGCGACGATGCTGGTGATAGGCGCCACCGTCGTGGCGACGGTGAGCTTGCCGTCGGGCGAGGCTGCGTTGGCGCCGGTGCATGCGGCGCCGAGAAGGCTCAGCGCCACGACGACGATCGACAGCTTCACCCGCACAAGGACGAGGCTAGTGGCGGGCTGGACGTTATTGCGAGCTGGATGCAGTTAGAGTGGTCCGGTGGACCGGCTCGAGGCGGTGCTGGACGTGCTGCGTGCCAGCGGTGGGCGGATCACGAGCCCTCGTCGCGCCATCCTTCAGGCGTTGATCGACGACAACGGGCACCCCACGGCCGAACAGCTCACCGCGGCGGTCCAGGTCCAGCAGCCCGACGTGAACGAGTCGACGGTGTACCGGTTTCTCGACGAGTTGGAGCGACTCGGCGTGGTCGACCACGTGCACCTCGGCCACGGTCCGGCCGTGTATCACTTCGCCGACGACCCGCATCTGCATCTGGTGTGCGAGGACTGCGGCGCGGTGATCGAAGTCCCGCCCGCGGTGCTGGGTGCGCTGCGGCGCCAGCTTCATGCCGACTTCTCGTTCGACATCGACCCTCGGCACTTCGCCGTCCTGGGCCGGTGCAAAGTGTGCGCCGACGCAGCGGCTGTTTAGATTGTCGCCATGCCCGGACAGATCCCGTTGGTCGACTACCTGGTGCTCGGCGACGAGCCACATTTGAAGGCCCACGAGTGCACATCGTGCGGCGCGCGGTTCTTCGATCGCCGCAACGCGTGCGCCTCGTGTGAGAACACCGAGTTCAAAGACGTCGCCGTCGCCACCACCGGCGAACTGCGTGCCTTCACGATCGTGTCGCTAGCCGCGCCGGGAATCCCGGTGCCGTTCGTCGCCGGTGTCATCGATTGCGACGGCACGAGCGTGAGCGGCAACGTCATCAACACCGAGCCCGATCCGGATCACGTGAAGCTCGGCATGAAGGTCAAGTTGGCCACCTATCCCATCGGCACCGACGACGACGGCACCGAAGCCGTCGCCTTCGGCTTCGAACCCATTTAACGAGATCTAGGTAAAGGAGCCAAAGCGATGGCAAAGAGCGATGACATCTGGATTCTCGGGATCCACATGACGAAGTTCGGCAAGCACCCCGACAAGGACATCGTCGACCTGGCCGCCGAAGCGGTTAAGGGCGCGCTGACCGACGGCGGTGTGACCATGAAGCAGATGGGTGTGCTGGCGGCCGGCAACCTGATGGGCGGCGGCGGGGTGGGCCAGCAGCTGCAAAAGCAGGTTGGCCAGACCGGCATCCCCGTCTACAACGTCTCCAACGCGTGCGCGACGGGTGCCACCGCGTTGCGCACCGCGATCATGTCGGTGAAGGCGGGCGAGTCCGACTTCGGGCTCGCGGTCGGCGTCGAGAAGCTTGCAGGCGCCGGACTGCTGGGCGGCGGCGGCCGACCCAAAGCCGACAAGCAGGTGTACGAGCCCAAGGGTCGCTACGGCGCCGTCGCGACCGTCGACGGCCGAGTGGGCACCCAGACGATGCCCGGCGTGTTCGCCCAGATCGGCATGGAGTACGGCCACAAGTACGGCGGCACCAGCTTCGAGCTGTTCGCCAAGATCAGCGAGAAGAACCACGCGCACTCCACGCTCAACCCGCTGGCCGCCTACACGAAGAAGATGAGCCTCGAGGAGATCATGAACGACGTCATGATCGCCTACCCCAACACGCGCCCGATGTGCTCGGCGAACTGCGACGGCGCCGCCGCGGCGGTTGTCGTCAACGGCGCAACGCTCAAGACGCTCTCGAAGGAGCAGCAGCGCCGCGCCGTCAAGGTGAGCGCGTCAGTCCTGACCACCGACCCGTACGAAGAGGCGTGTCAGGTGCTGCCCGACGTCAACACGCTCACCCAGAACGCGGCGGCCCAGGCCTATGAGCAGGCCGGCATCGGCCCGAGCGATCTCAACCTCGTCGAGCTGCACGATTGCTTCGCCACGGCCGAGCTCGTCCACTACGACAACCTCAAGCTGTGCGAGACCGGTGGCGCGGTCGACTTCTTCAACTCGGGCGCCACATGGCGCGACGGCAAGACCCCGGTCAACGTGTCGGGCGGCCTCGAGTCCAAGGGCCACCCGATCGCGGCGACCGGCATCGCCAACATCTGGGAGGTCTGCCATCACCTGCGCGGTGAGGCGGGCGACCGTCAGATCGCCGGCGCCAAAGTCGGCCTGGCCCACGTCATCGGGCTCGGCTCGGCGTGCGGCGTTCACATCCTGGAGAGCTCAGCCGCCTAGCTCTGCATGAACCACGTGAACCCGGCCCGCACGATGGGCTCGGGCATCTCGTGGCCGCCGTCGAACTCGACGTATTCGACGTCATAACCCGCGCCGCGCAGGCCGCCCACGATGGGGCGTCCGCACGTGTCGATGGGGAGGATGCGGTCGTGCACGCCGTGCGACACGAACACCCGCGGCTCGCCGACGACTTCAAGCGGCGCGATGAAGCCGGGGGAGAAGGCGATGATGCGCGAGAAGAGATCGCCGTTGGCGACACCGAGCGACAGCGCGTACGACGCGCCATCGGATATGCCGCCCACGCCGATCGCCGCCGGGTCGACGCGACACTGCGCGAATGTCTCGGCGAGGGCGCGGTCGATGAAGGCGACGTCGGGCCCGTAGGCGCCCATGATCACGTCCCACGTCTGGCCGCGGGAATCAGGGACGAGGAGAACGACGCCGTGGTCGTCGGCGGCGGAGAGCAGCGGCCGCACCATCGAGCGCGCGCTCATTGTCGCTCCGTGGAGGACGACGAGCAGCGGTCGGGCGCCATCGGCGTCGGGGATGTAGAGCACGCCGTCGCGGTCGTCGCCCAGCTCCAGTTCGTACAGGCCGGCCTCGGCCAACTCGCCCGGACTCCCGGGGCGCGACTGCAGTCGAGAAGTCATTCGGCCTGCACGATCTGGGCTGCCAGCGCGAGACCGCACGCGACAACCGCGAGCACCGCCATGGTGATGTACAGCCGCGCGCGCCGCTCCGATAGGAGAGGTCCTGCGGCGGGCACCAGCGCGTCGGGCCCGGGTCGTCCCCATACGGTGCGGCGCCATCCGCCCATGGCGAGCCAGTAGCCCATCAGCCCGTAGAGCGGGGCTTGGATCAGGATCAGCACGAACGCCGACGTCCCGCTAGCGAGCGCGAGAACGCTGGCTGCACTGAGGATGACGGTGACCACCGCGAAGACCGCGGCGAATGCCAGCCAGAGGTAGTCCCTGACTCGCGGCAGGTTCAGTCGATTCGCATCTGGCTGCTGAGCAGCTCTCGACGGCTTTCGAACTCGTCGCGGGGGATGCGCCCGTCCTCGTACGCAGTGTGCAGCTCGGCGAACGCTTCAAGCACGGCGGCCTGGTCGGCGGCCGGCTCGACCTGCGGCTCCGGCTCGGCCTCAGCGCGCTCGGCCCGCTTCTCCTGCTTGGCCTTGGCCTTGGCCTGCTTGTCGGCTGCTCGTTGCAGCTTCCCAAAGGTGGTTCGTTGACGTGCCATTGGTGGTTCCTCTCAAATTCTCCGAGGCGCTCACTGCTTGGGAGCGCGAACGACGGGCTCGGAGTGCTCAAACGGCCCCCCATCAGCAACCTCGTGCTGACGACGACGCACGACTTTACTAGAACCGAGGCCGTGGCTGGCTACGCATACGACGAGTTCCCCCATCTCACGTTCGAGCGCCCAGCCGACGGTGTCCTCCGAATCGTGCTCGACGGGCCTGGGCTCAACGCCGTGGACCCGGCCACGCACCGGGAGCTGGCCGACGTGTGGCGGGCCGTCGACGCCGACGACGCCACCCGGGTTGCCCTGCTTCAGGGGGCCGGAAAGGGCTTCTCGTCGGGCGGCAGCTTCGACCTCGTCGAATCGGTAATTTCCGATGGCGAGGCACGTCTCCGGGTCATGCGCGAGGCCCGGGACCTGGTCTTCAACGTCATCGACTGCTCCAAGCCCATCGTCTCGGCCATGCACGGGCCGGCGGTCGGCGCCGGTCTGGTTGCGGGGCTGCTGGCCGACGTTTCGGTGGTCGCCCGCACGGCGCGGATCATCGACGGCCACACCCGGCTCGGCGTCGCCGCCGGCGACCACGCGGCGATCTGCTGGCCACTCCTGTGTGGCATGGCCAAGGCCAAGTACTACCTCCTTACCTGCGACACCCTCACCGGCGAGGAGGCCGAGCGCATCGGGCTGGTCTCGCTGTGCGTCGATGACGACCAGGTCCACGACCGGGCGCTCGAGGTCGCCAACGTGTTGGCCGCCGGCGCGCAAGGCGCGATTCGGTTCACCAAACACGCGCTGAACCACTGGTACCGCGCCCAGGCCGCGATCTTCGACGCGTCCCTCGCCTACGAGTTCCTCGGCTTCACCGGCCCCGACGCGGCCGAGGGGGTCGCTTCTCACCGCGAGAAGCGACCCCCGAACTTCCACCGCTGACCGGCCGCATGTCAGCTACGGGAAGCAGACGATTCCGCCCTGCCACAGCGGTGGAGCGGGGAAGATCTCAACGCAGTAAGGCGCGGCGCGTGCTACCGCCGTTGCGTTTCCCACTGCGCCGGTGTCCCGCAAAACGCCGATCGCTAACATGAACAACAGCGCTGCGAGCAGCGCGACACACTTCTGGCGCATTCGCCACCTCCGATGTTCGGTTGTGGGGAAGTGCCAAGAGCACGATTGAGAGGGGGGAAAATTTCACGGCATTCGAGGCTCGGTGAGGTGTGGCCCGACGTGGCCCCCGCGCTCACCGGCTGGCTGATTGCTCGCGGCTTCGATCGGTCAGTCGTCGAGGACGCCGTGCAAGAGACCGCAGCACGCGTCATGGCCAAGGAGATCGAGTTCGTGGACGCGGCCGATCTGTTGCGGTGGGCGCGTGTGGTCGCCCGCAACGCCGCCATCGACGCGTGCCGGCGCGGCGCATGGATTGTTACCGCCGACGTGCCGGACCATGCATCTGAGGTCGACGTGGAGCAGGCGGTGTTGGAGCGCCGCCGATTAGCCGCCCTGCCAGCCGCGTTCGAGTTCCTGTCACCCGCCGAGCAGGCGGAATTGGCGTCGACTGGGAAAGAGCGCGTCGAGTCCTTAGAGAGGCGGCGCTACGCGGTGCGGTTGCACCGGGCGCGAACGAAACTGCATCTCCTCGTCGAATCCTTGGCCGCCGGGGTCGGATGGCTGGCCCGCCCGCGGCCGCGGGCGCGCGCGGTTGCCGTGCTGGTACCCACGGCCGTGTTGATCGCGGTCATCGCCCTGCATCCGTCGCCGCACGTCACCCCAAGCCCCCTAATGCCTTCACCAAGCAGCGCCTCGGACGGGCCCGCGTCGCGTGCGACGGCGACGACGGCCCGTGCCGCGGCACGCGCTGTCGCTACGCGAATCGGGAAACAATCAGCCACATCTGTCGACTACTTGGTGAAAGTCAGGGTGCCAGGTCCCGGTGGCCAGCCGTGGACGGGCGTCGGCCTTCGACCCCGAAAGCCCGAAGACCACACGGCGTGTCTGGATACGATCGTCCTGGGTTACCGCTGCTTCGATATCAATCTGCCTGGTCAAGGGGACGGCTCGTCCGGCGGACCCGCTCGTTGAGGATCTGTCCGAAGCGCGACCACGAATCAGCGCGGCGCTGAACCTCGTCGATCACCTGGTACAGCCGGTTCACGGGGATGGCGGCGATGTAGCGCTCCCACTCCCGGTCGGTGACATTGCCGCGATCGAACCACGAGGCGAACTCCGCACTCACCGCGTCGGCGGTCAGCGCAGGGTCGGTCCGCCACCGCTGACCGACCGATCCCGCGACATTCGTCCGCGTCGGCGGCGGTCCGTCGGATTCGCCGCGGCGCTGGCCCTGCAGGCGGGGCGGCAACGGGTCCTCACCGCGCTCGAGGCGATGGCGCACGTCGAGCACCGTCGCCGGCGACGCGCCGACCTTGGCCGCGACCCTCCGCAGCGGTTGGGTCGGATCGGCGCGCAGGATTTCGGCGATGCGCCGCCGCTGGGCGGCGGGATCCTCGGGCCGTCGACGGCCGTCACGTCCGAGGCGCGTGTTCAACTGCGCGGTGTCCGTAGTTGAACGGCGGACCCGCGCCACGGCGGCGACACTCAGCCCGCACGTCCCCGCCAGCCGCCGGTCCGACCAGTTGGCGTGATCCCGCAGGATGCGGGCGGCCGCCGCCTCTCGCTCCTCGACCGTGAGCGGCTTGCCGTGCGTGACGTTGGCGCCCACGGCCCGCACGAACGCCTCCTGCTCGGTGCCGTCGAACAGTTCGGCCGCGATCACACGTCGCCCGGCCTTGGCCGCCGCCAGCGTGCGGTGCACGCCGTCGATCACCTCGTTGGTTGCCCGGCGGACGACGATCGGCGGAAGCTGATCGATCGTCTCGGTCAGCGCCGCGACGTGGCTGGCGTCCTCCTGGGTGAAGCGGGGTGACAAACCGAACCGCAGGGTCGCGATCCGTAGAAGAGCCGTCGGCTCCAAGTGCCCAGACGTACGCGCCACAGGGATGCCCCTTTCTGCCGGTGCCGCAAGGAGCACGGCGGGGCCCACCCGCGATTTCAGAGAATTTCGGGAGCGGCGTCCTGGCGCGTCCGCCATCGGTCGACAACGGCGTCGATGTCGACCGGCATCAAGTTCGACGGTGGACCCTCGTGCGCCCGGCCGTTGATGGCGCGGATGCGGGTGTTCAGCTCTTCAAGCACCTCGCGCACGGCGGGTTCCGTGTCGAGCGTCTCGATGTATGCGAGAGCCGCATCGCGGTCCTTCCGCAGCTTGAGCGCGGGCGGAAGCGTCTCGATGTTCTCTCGCTGGACCAGCTGACGGATCCACCACAACTCATCGTGGGTTTCGCCCAGGTTGGCGATCGGCTTGCCGAGGCCGGCGAGGTTGTCGAACTCGCCCCGCTCCTTGGCTTCGCGGATCTGGCGGTCGATCCACGTCTCCCAGCTCACGCCGGGCGGCTTGCGCTCGGTCATGCGTCAAGCGTACGTGTGTAGCGTCGCTACTTAATGATGGGATCCGCCCGGGTGCTGCTGGTCGCGGTGGTTGTCGGCGCGGGGGTGGCGGGCCACGCGACGAGGGAGAGCGCCGCGCCCACCCAGTTCGCCCAGACCGGCGGCGGCTCGTCGAGTGGCGGTAACGGCAGCAGTGGGAACAGCAACAGCAACGGCAACAACGGCAGCAGCAACAGCAACACGAACGACGGGTCGTCCAACAGCTCGTCGAACAACAACCGCTCGTCGGGCAGCTCCAACTCGAACTCCAACTCGAATAACACCGGCGGCACCCCGGTCACGCCGGCACCGGGTACGGGTACGGGTACGGGAGCCACGTCGGGCACGCCGGCTACCGCGGCGCCGGGATCACCGTCGACAACGATCGCGGCGAATCGGGTGAAGGCGGCCCGACCGGCCACGTGTCCGGACAGCGCGGCGGCGGGCACCCGCTGCTACCGCATTGCGGTGAAGGGCAACCCCCAAGGCGTGCGGTTGCCCGACGGTCAGGTCGTTCCTCTTCCGGTCGGCCCGACGGTCAACGTCGATACCGGCGCGTCGACGAGCAACGACGTCGATCAGGTCGTTGTGATCAACAACGACAACCGGGTGGTCAGCCGTGAGCCGGTCGAGAGCCGCGTCCGGCAGTGGCTGCTCGCAACGTTCGGCTTGTTGGTGCTCGTGATCGTCGCGGCGGGGGTTGGCGCCGCTATCTTCCGCGCCGGCTTGCGGCAAGGGCGGGACAAGACATGACCCGATCGCGCCTCGCCACGTTCACGTGGGCCTATGTCCTCGGCTTCACCGCGTACAGCGTGGGTCAGGGCACCCGCCGCGTAGTCGCCTACCTGTTGGTGGTCGGCATCCTGGCGTTCGTCGTCCGCCGGGTGCACCGCGCCCACCCATTGCCGCCCGTGGTGTTGTGGGCGTTGTCGATCTGCGGGGCGCTGCACATGGCGGGCGGGCTGTTGCCTTCCCCGAGTGCGGGCGCACCGATCTTCTACGAGACCTGGCTCATCGAGCCGGTGCTCAAGTACGACCAGTTCGTCCACTTCGCCACCAGTGCGGTGGTCGTCCTTGCGTGTTGGGAGTTGCTCGGCCATCTGCTCGGGCCGCGGGCGACCCCGTTGGCGCGGGGTCTGATCGCCGCGCTCATGGCGCTGGGGTTCGGTGCTGGCAACGAAGCGTTCGAGTTCCTGTCGGCGCAGCGATTCGCCGACGCCTTCGTCGGCAACCTTCAGAACACCGGATGGGACCTCGTCTTCAACACGTGTGGCGCGCTGACGGCGTTGGTGTGGCTGGTCACGGCGGCGGCGCCGGTCGCGTCCAGTCCTAGTATCCCGGCCCATGAAAGCCGGGTCTCGTTGGCGTAGTGCGGTCTGCGGCACCGAGGTCGTCGTCGTCAAAGCCCCGGCGGGCGACGTGAGCCTCGAGTGCGGCGGTCACCCGATGGTGCCCATCGATGACGATCCGCCGGCGGGATTGGTCATCGACGCCGGGTTTGCCGGCGGGACACCGATCGGCAAGCGCTACACGGACGAGGACAGCGGCCTCGAGGTGCTGGCGAGCAAGGGGGGCGACGGGACGCTCGCGGTCAACGGCACGGCGCTGCCGATGAAGGGCGCCAAACCGCTTCCGTCTTCGGACTGACCGATGAGCATCGCCATGCTGCTCGAGATGGCAGCTGATGGATTCGGCGACCGCACGGCGGTGGGCGCGCTCACGTACACCGAACTGCTCGAGGCGGCCCAGAAGCGGGCGGCCGACATCGCGGCCGACGGCAACCGTCCACTCGTCGTTCTTGACGTCAACTCACCGGAGATCCCGATCGGCCTGTTCGCGGCCGCGCTGGCCGGCGTGCCGTTCGTCCCGCTCAACTACCGGCTGACGCCGGCGGACATCGACGCCCGCCGCGCCGTGCTCGGCGCGGCCGATATCGCCGACGACGCCGCCGTCTTGCTCTTTACCAGCGGGACCACCGGCGATCCGAAGGCCGCGGTGCTGCGTCACGATCACCTGACGGCGTACGTGCTCAACACGGTTGAGTTCATGGGTGCCGGCGAGGCCGAAGCCGCGTTGGTCAGCGTCCCGCCCTATCACGTCGCCGGGCTGTCGGCGGTGCTCACCAATGTCTTCGCCGGGCGCCGCATCGTCTACTTGCCGCAGTTCGATCCGCACGCATGGGTCGACACCGCGTCCAACGAAGCGGTCACCCACGCCATGGTTGTGCCGACGATGCTTGGCCGCATCCTCGATGTCCTCGACGGCGACCGGCGCGACATCTTGAGCCTGCGCCACTTGTCGTACGGAGGTGGCCGTATGCCGGTGACGGTCATTGAGCGGGCGATGGCGCGGCTCCCCGCGGTGGACTTCGTCAACGCGTACGGCCTCACCGAGACGTCCTCGACGATCGCGGTGCTGACGCCAGAGGATCATCGCGACCCCCGCCGGCTCGGCTCGGTGGGGAAGCCGCTGCCCAGCGTCGAGGTCGAGGTCCGCGACGGAGAGATTTGGGTGCGCGGCGAGCAAATCTCGGGCGAGTACCTCGGTCGCGCCGGAGCTCTCGCCGACGACGGGTGGTTCCCGACCAACGACGCGGGGCGGCTGGACGATGACGGGTATCTCTACGTCGAAGGCCGGCTCGACGACGTCATCGTCCGCGGCGGCGAGAACCTGTCGCCCGGTGAGATCGAGGACTGCCTGTTACTCAACGACGACGTGATCGACGCGGCCGTCGTCGGTGTACCCGACGAGGAGTGGGGCGAGACGGTCGCCGCCGCGATTGTCCTGCGTCCGGGAGCCCTGCTCACCGCAAACGATGTCCAGTCCTGGGTCCGCGAGCGCCTCCGCTCCGCCCGCACCCCCACGATCGTCGACTTCCGCGACGAGCTTCCTTACAACGAGACCGGCAAGCTCCTCCGCCGCGTCATCAAGGCCGAACTCACAGCACCGCCCCCGACTCCTTGAGGGGAATGATCTGATCCCAGTCGAGGCCGAGCTCCAGGAGGAGTTCCTCGGTGTGCTGCCCGTGGTCGGGGGCAGGTGACGCGATGGTCGTCGGCGCCTCGTCGAACTGCACGGGGCTGGTGACGAGTGGCGTGGGCGTGCCGTCGTTGCCGTCGATCGTCGCGATGTAGCCGTTGGCGACCGCGGCCGGGTCCTCGAAGACTTCGTAGGTCGTCTGCACCGGCGCCCACACACCCTCGATGCCGGCCAGCCGCTTCTTCCAGTGCTCGAGCGGTTGGGAGCCGAAGACGGCGTCGAGCTCCAGCACACACGCCTGGCGATTCTCGAACCGCGACGGTGCGTCCTTGAAACGAGCGTCATCGAGCAGGTCGGGACGTTCGATCGCCTCGCAGAGTTCGGGCCAGTGCCGATCGGCCTGTAGGAACACCAACGTGAGGAAGCGATCGTCGGCGGTCTTGTAGACACCGGTCAACGGGTTGGGCGACTGTGTGCGATCGCCGCCCTTGGGCAACGGCATCCCGAGCGCCTGTGAAAGCAGCACGTCGAACGACACGTTCCACATCCCGACGTGCAACAACGAGATATCGACGATCGACGTCTCGCCCGTGCGCTCGCGCTTGAACAGCGCGGCCGAGATGCCGCCCGCGATCGTGAGCCCGCCCATGACGTCGCCGAACGCCGGTCGCTGCGTGGGCGGGAACACCCCCGGCCCCGCGCTGAGGGCGTCGGCCACGCCGGACCGGGCGAAGTACGCGGCGGCGTCGTACGCGCCGCGGTTGGCGTCCTCGCCGCGGATGCCTTGTCCGTGACCGCGGGCGTAGATGATCTTCGGGTTGCGAGCGCGGATCGACTCGACGTCGACCTTGAGGCGCGCGCACGAGTCGGGCAGCAGGTTGGTGAGGAACACGTCGGCGGTCTCGACCAGCTTGTAGAGCAGTTCGAGGCCCTCAGGGTTGGCCACGTCGAGGCCGATGCTGCGCTTGCCGCGGTTGGGCTGCTCCATGAGGCAGTTGAAGCCCGCCGCGCCCTTGGTGCCGGGGATGATCCCCATCGTGACGAGGCCGCGCTGCGGATCGCCGGTCTCGGGATGTTCGACCTTGATTACGTCGGCGCCCCAGTCGGCCAGGACGGCGCCCGCCGCCGGCACGAACGTCCACGACGCCAGTTCGACGACCCGAACCCCTTCCATCGCGTTGGCCACTAGAGCTGCCCAGTCGTCATCGCGCCGAGAAAGCCGCCGTCGACGTGGAGCGTCTCGGCGGCGACATAGCTCGACCGCGGGCTGTTGAGGAACAACAGCGGCCACGCCTGCTCCTCGGCCAGCGACCGGCGACCGGACGGACCTACGAAGGCGTCGATGATCTCCTTACCGGCCTGCTCTTCGAACGTCGGCATCATGGCGGTATCGGTCGGCCCGGGGTTCGTGCAGTTGAGGCGAATGCCGTCTTTGATGAGCGCGGTGCCACGCCACGCGACCCACGCATTGAGCGCTTTCTTGGAGAAGAGGTAGCCGGGGTAGATCGCCTTCTCGTTGTCCTGGCACCACGCCACCGCCGACTCGAAGTCGGGCGACGTCACGAACGGGATCAGCGTCTCGAGCTCCTGTTGCCAGCCCAATCCCGCGTTGGATGCCACACAAACCGCGGCGGCGCCCGGCTTCATTGTCGGTAGCAGCGACTCGATGAGATGGCGCGCGCCGATGAAGTTGACGGTGACGGTGTCGAGATCCGAGAACGGTGCTCCCGGGAGTCCGGCCACGCTGAACACCGCGTCGACGGGTGCGCCGATTGACGCAACCGTGGCGTCGATGGACGCGCGGTCCTTCAGGTCGACGACGAGCGACGTGGCGCCCGCCAGCTCGACCGGCTTCACGTCGAGGGCCACGACGTCGGCGCCCACCTCGACGAGTAGCGCGGCGGTTGCCGCTCCCATGCCCGAGGCCGCGCCGGTAACCACCGCGCGTTTTCCCTCGTAGCCCAGAACGTCCTTCACCGAGTGCTCCCTCCGTCTTGGATCTCGTCGATCAGGCCCCAGTCAAGCGCGGTTGGCGCGTCGATGGTCGCCCCCGTCACCGCAAGCCACTCGGCGCGTTCCCGGCCGATGCGCCTCGGGACGCTGACCGTGCCGCCGGCTCCGGGGACCAGGCCCATGCCGACCTCCGGCAGCCGGAACGTGGCGTCGGGCCGGGCGACCACGTGGCCGGCGAATGCCGGCAGTTCGACGCCGGCGCCGACGCAGGACCCGTGAACGACGAACGTGGTGCGCTCGCGCAGCTGATGGATTGCGCGCCCCGCGCTGCGCTCGACGCGGATCAGGTGCGCCGTCGCCGGGTCGGGCAGCGTCCCGAACTCGTTGAGATCACCGCCGCTGCAGAAGCTCGGCCCGGCGCCGTCGATGTGGACGGCGGTGATCGACGGGTCGAGCAGCGCGATGTCGAGCCCGTCCAGCAGCGCATCGCGCATGGCGGCGCAAAACGCGTTGTGCACGTGCGGGCGGTTGAGTGTGAGTTGGAGGACGTCGTCGACCCGGCGGACGAGCACTGGATCTTCGACGCCCTCGTCGAGGCGGTCTCGGCGCGTGCGCGCCGTCAACCACGCCTGGTGCTCGGGGCCGGCTTGCAGGAGTGAGTACGTCGCCGACTCGGCGATCAGCGCGTGCTCGACCGATTGCGATTCGGTCGCTTCGAGCAGCAACGCCAGGGCGCGGGCGGCCAGCGAGGACTCGGTCACGACGTCGGTAGCGTACGTGCCGACATGCAGCGGTTCCTTCCCGCCATCCGGGCGCTTGGCGATCGTGCCAGCGTCGATGCGCTCGCGCTGATGGCGGAGCGGGGCGAGACCGCGCACCGAACGTGCCGCTTGCTGCGGGCGAGCGACGCGTGGGTTGCCGTGAATCTGGCGCGGGCCGACGACGTCGAGGCCATCCCCGCATGGCTGGAGGCCGACGTCGACGAATCCGGTGTGGCGGCCGTGGTCGCAACGCGGCCCGCGGCCGCCGTGGTCGGGCGGGCCCGGCTGCTGGGCATGGCGGCGGCGGTGCTGGGCGAGCGGCGTCCCGGTGCGCGGTGGCACGGCTTGCCGGTGCGCGCGACGAGGGTCGGCGACGCCCCGCCTTTGTCCGCGCCGCCCGTCGTCGCCAATTGGTCGTCCCTGTGGGCCGGGCCGTTGTGCGCCCGCATCCTCGGTTCGCGTGGCGCGACGGTGCTCGAGCGGGCCGATGTCATGACCGGCGATGTCGTGATCGAAGGTTCGCGACCGCGCGCCTTCGAGCAGATGGGGATCGATGCTGCGGCCGTCACGCGCACCGGACCGCAGGTGTGGCTGTCGATCACCGGCCACGGCCGCGACGAGCCGCACCGCAACTGGATCGGGTTCGGCGACGACTGCGCGGTTGCTGGCGGGTTGGTGGAGTGGGACGGCGATGCGCCGCGGTTCTTTGGCGACGCGGCCGCCGACCCGTTGACCGGGATCGCCGCCGCCGCGGCGGTGACGACCGCACTGACGCTCGGCGGCCGGTGGGTTCTCGACTGCAATCTGGCCGGCGTGGCCGCCGAGGTGGCCAGTTGATCCTCCGCAATGTCGAGGTGGGCGGTGAGATCGCCGATGTCACGGTCGACGACGGTCGCGACGACGAGATCGACGGGGCCGGCGGCGCGCTGATCCCCGGTCTCCACGATCACCACGTGCATCTCAACGCCATGGCCGCCGCCGCGCAGTCGGTGACCGTCGCCGATCTGGCGCGCACGGATCGACTACTGCCGCCGGGCGAGTGGCTTCGCGCCGTCGGCTATCACGAGTCGGTCGACGGCCCGCTCGATCGCGCTGCCCTGGACCGCATCGTCCCGACGCGCCCGGTGCGCGTGCAGCACGCATCGGGCGCCATGTGGGTCATCAACTCCGCGGGCTTGGCGGCCCTCGGGATCGACGTCGACGACGGCCGCCTCTACGGCGCCGATGCGTGGCTCCGCAGTCGCCTGGCCGGTGAGCTGCCCGACTTGACTCGGGTGAGCGACGAGCTGGCTGGGTTCGGTGTCACCGGCGTCACCGATGCGACGCCGGGCCTCACGTCGATCGGTCCCGTGTCGCAACGGGTGCGTCTGCTCGGCGACGGCAAGATCGTCGTCGCCGATCACGACCCGCCGCCGATCGATGAGCTCGCTGACCGCATCCGCTCGGCGCGCCCCGGCCCGGTCGCGTTTCATTGCGCGAGCCGGCTCGGTCTTGTTCTTGCCTTGGCTGCCGTCGAGATCGCGGGCGCGCGCCGCGGTGATCGCATCGAGCACGGTGCCGTCATGCCCGACGACGCGCGGGCGACGATCCGCGCCCTTGGAATCACGGTTGTGACCCAACCGGGGTTCGTCCACGAGCGAGGCGACCGCTACCTCGCCGATGTGGACGTCGATGATCAGCCGCACTTGTGGCGCTGCGGTTCGCTGCTGCGCGACGGAATCCGCGTCGCTGGGAGCAGCGACGCGCCGTACGGCTCGGCGGACCCGTGGCGGGCGATGCGCGCCGCGGCAACGCGTCGTACTGCGAGCGGCGCGCCGATCGGTCTCGCCGAGCGGGTCACCCCGCAACAAGCCCTCGACCTCTTCCTCTCGCCACTGGACGATCCGGGCGGACGGCCGCGTCGAATCGAGGTCGGCGCCGTCGATGTATGCCTACTGCGAGTCCCACTCGCGACTGCGCTGGCGGATCCGGACGCCGTCCATGTGCGGATGACGGTTCAGGGCGTCGTGACGGGGTGCACCGTCGTGGTTCGCAACTGACGGCCGCCGCCGTCATAACCCGCGGCACCGGTCATTCGGTAACCGCTCGGGACGATGGCGACGTAGGCGCGGAAGTCGAAGGCGCCGAGCGCGTCCGGAAGGACGTCAACCACGCGATCGAGCTTGTCGGCCAGCCGCACTCGAGCCGTGCCGCGTGACGCGGTCCCGAAGTAGGTCGAGACCTCGTTGACCGTCGGGCCTTCGAACAGGTCCAGCCCTCGGTCGATGCCGCAGGTAGCGCGTTGGTCGGTGCTGTAGCCGAACGTCAGGGTCAGCTGGACGCAGTACCGCGCCGCGGTGCCCTCGCCCTCGACGTAGGCCTTGTATGTCCACTTGAGGAACGGCTCGAGCTGCCGGTCATATGTGAATTCGCGCGGACTCTTCGGATCGACGGTGGTCGTCGTCGATGGCCGGGCGGTGGTCGAGGACGACGTCGACGCGCGCGCGTCCCCCGACTTCCCGCCGCCGCTCGTGCAGCTCGCGCCGATGAGCAACGCGAACAGGGCGATCGTCGTGGTCCACGACTTCCTCACGCGTAGGTGCGCACCAACGCCAGGACGGCGGCGGCGTCGGGTCCGTCGGCGGTCAGCGCGGTGTCCGGCGGTTCGCGGCGGCGGGCGGCGACGAGACAGAAGTCGAGGGCGGGGCCCGAGATGCACGTCGGCGCATCGTCGGCGCCGAACGACCACGTTGAGCCGTCGGGTGCGTCGAGCGCGACTGCGACCGGACCGGGGGCCGCGGCCCCCTCGCGCTCGAACGCGTAAGGGATCGTTCGCCAGGCGAGGCGGGCGATATGCCACATCCGATCGCTCGCTTGGCGTGCGCGACCGAGCGCCTCGACGACGTCGCCGGTGTGGATCCAGCATTCGGACAGGCGCGTCGTCGTCAGGGTGCGCGCCGCCATTTCGCCGGCGACCCAGTTGACGCGCTCGCTCGGGTCGCACGCGATGAGCGCGTTGCGGGAGTCGAGCGCCGCGGTTTGCCAACGAGCGTAGAGATCGGCCGGCGGGGTGCCGCGGTCGCGCTCGACTGCGGCGTCGGCGGCGTTGTCGACCTCGCCCCGCTGCTCGGCCGCGTGCGACACGAAGCGCGAGAACTGGCCCTGCGCGGCGGCGGCGGCCGCTTCGTCGGTCTGGGCCATGTGCAGGACGACATCGGCCACAGTCCACCCCGGGCAGGCCGGCGTCGGCGCCGACCAGTCGGCGTCGGTTATGCCCGCGAGCACGCCGTCCAGCTCGGCGTGCTGTGCGGTGAGGGCGGCGTAGACGTCGTCCATCAGCGGTCGAGGTGGCTCATGTCGGCGTACCGAGGCCCAACGGCCGAGCCTGCGGGCAGGAGCTCGTCGAGGCGGGCCAGATCCTCGGCCGTGAGGTCCACGTCGACGGCGGCCGCGTTCTCCTCGAGGTAGCGCACGCGCTTGGTGCCGGGGATCGGGATCACGTCGTCGCCTTGTCGGAGGAGCCAGGCCAGCGCCAGTTGCGCGGGCAGGCAGCCCTTGGCCGCGGACATGTCCTTGACCCGGTCGACCAGCTGCATATTGCGGGCGAAGTTGTCGCCTTGCAGCCGCGGGTTGCCGCGTCGCATGTCGCCCTCGCCGAAGTCGTCGGGTGACTCGATGCTGCCGGTGAGGAAGCCGCGACCGAGCGGGCTGAACGGCACGAAGGCGATGCCGAGCTCGCGGAGCGTCGGCGATACCTCGGTCTCCGCGTCGCGATGGAAGAGCGACCATTCGCTCTGCAATGCGGTTATCGGGTGAACGGCGTGGGCGCGCCTGATCGTCGCCGCCGAGGCTTCGGACAGACCGAGGTGCTTGACCTTGCCGGCGACAACCAGCTCGGCCATGGCGCCCACCGTCTCCTCGATCGGCACGCTCTTGTCGACCCGGTGGAGGTAGTAGAGGTCGATGGTGTCGACGCCAAGCCGGCCGAGGGACTCGTCACAGCACGTACGGACGTAGTCGGGTTGGCCGTTGATGACCATCTTCCCGTCGTCGATGCCGGCGATCCCGAACTTGGTCGCCAGCACGAATGCGTCGCGGCGGCCGGCGAGGGCGCGCCCGACGAGCTGCTCGTTGTGGCCCAGGCCGTAGACGTTGGCGGTGTCGAGGAACGTGACGCCGATTTCGAGGGCCCGGTCGATGACCCTAAGCGACTCTTCCTCGTCCGCTGGTCCGTACGACTGCGACATCCCCATGCAGCCCAACCCGAGCGCAGACACCTCGAGACCCTGACTGCCGAGCGCACGTTGTTCCATAGCGCGAACCTAGGCCGCATGCCGACTTATGACGACTTGCGCGCCCTATTCATCAACTGCACGCTGAAGCGCTCGCCCGAGATGTCGCACACCGAAGGCCTGGCGCACATCTCGCAGGAGATCCTCCGTACCAACGGCGTGACCGTCGAGTCGATCCGGGCGATCGACCACGAGATCGCCACCGGGGTGTGGCCCGACATGACCGAGCACGGCTGGGATCAGGACGAGTGGCCGCAGCTGTTCGAGCAGGTGATGGCGGCCGACATCCTCGTCCTGTGCACGCCGATCTGGTTGGGCGAGAAGTCCTCGGTCTGCACGAAGATCATCGAGCGGCTCTACGGGAACTCGCATCTGCTCAACGACGCCGGCCAGTACGCGTACTACGGGCGGGTTGGCGGCTGTCTCGTCACCGGGAACGAGGATGGCGTCAAGCATTGCGCGATGAACGTGCTGTATTCGCTCCAGCACCTGGGCTACGTGATCCCGCCGCAAGCCGACGCCGGGTGGATCGGCGAAGCGGGGCCGGGACCGTCGTACCTGGATCCCGGTTCGGGCGGTCCTGAAAACGACTTCACCAATCGCAACACCACGTTCATGACGTGGAACCTCATGCACCTGGCTCGCATGTTGAAGGACGCCGGCGGCATCCCGGCCCACGGCAACCAGCGATCCGAGTGGGACGCCGGCTGCCGCTTCGACTTCCCCAACCCCGACTACCGGTAGCCCGCGGCATTCGCAGGTGGTTCACAGCGGGGGCTGACCGAAGCCGCGGGTTGGCATCCGATCCTGAACGTGGCCCGAACGAGTCGGCGCCATACCGAATCAGGAGAAAGAACAGTGATTTCCATTCGCAAGGCCGTCACGGGCGCCGCGCTCGTCGGCAGCACACTTGTGGGGGGTGCACTGGGCGCGTCGCTGATTGGTGGCGGCGCCAGTGCTCAAACCGCCACAACCACCCCGGCGGCGCCAGCGGCGCCGAGCCGCGATCCCAGCCAGGGCGGTCACGTCGGGGCCAACGGCACCAAGGAAGAGCTGCTCACCGGCGATGCCAAGACCAAGGCGGAGGCGGCGGCCAAGGCCGCAGTGCCCGACGCCACCGTCCAGCGGTCCGAGACCGACGCCGAGGGCGCGGCCTACGAGGTGCACATGCAGAAGTCCGACGGCACCTGCGTCACCGTCAAGCTCGACAAGGACTTCAAGGTGACGGGTACCGAGACCGGCGGCCCAGGCGGTCCCGGTCACGGCCGTGGCGGCGCCCCCGCCGCACAGGCCTAACAGCCACGTGTCGGTGTCAGGTTGCGGATTCCGTTGCTCTGGCACCGACACGTAGGCTTTGCGCCCATGGCCAGAAAAGTGTTCGTGGTGGGCGTGGGGATGACCAAGTTCGAGAAGCCGGGAAGCCGTGACTGGGACTATCCCGACATGGCGAAAGAAGCGGGCACCAACGCGCTGGCCGACGCCGGCATCGGCTACGAGGAGGTCGAGCAGGCGATCGCCGCCTACTGCTACGGGGACTCCACCGCCGGCCAGGAAGCGATCTACGAGATCGGGATGAGCGGCATCCCGATCGTCAACGTCAACAACAACTGCTCGACCGGCTCGAGCGCGCTCTTTCTCGGCCGCCAGCTCATCGCCGGCGAGATGGCCGATTGCGTGATGGCGATCGGCTTCGAGAAGATGGAGAAAGGCAGCCTCGGGATGAAGTTCCCCGACCGGCGCCCGCCGATGAGCAAGCAGCTGGGCCAGATGATCGAGTTGCGGGGTTTCGCGCCGTCGCCGCCCGCGGCCCAGGTCTTCGGCAACGCCGGCCGTGAGCACATGGAGCGCTACGGCTCGACGCCCGAGCACTTCGCCAAGATCGGTTACAAGAACCACAAGCACTCGGTGAACAACCCGTACTCGCAGTTCCAGGACGAGTACTCGCTCGAGCAGATCCAGGCGGCCCCGATGATCTACGAGCCGCTCACCAAGTTGCAGTGCTGCCCGACGTCCGACGGGTCCGGCGCCGCCATCCTCGCCAGTGAGGCCTTCGTCAAGAAGCACGGACTCGAGGCCCAAGCCGTCGAGATCGTCGGCCAGGCCATGACGACTGACAACGAGACCACCTTGAGCGATCGCAGCTGCATCAGCCTGGCGGGCGCCGACATGACGCGCCGCGCCGCCCAGAAGGTCTACGACGAGTCGGGCCTCGGGCCGGAAAACGTCGACGTCATCGAGTTGCACGACTGCTTCTCGGCCAACGAGCTGATCACCTACGAAGCACTCGGCCTGTGCGGCGAGGGCAAGGCGGGCACGCTCGTCGACGAGGAGGCCACGACGTACGGCGGACAGTGGGTCATCAATCCGTCGGGCGGTCTGATCTCCAAGGGCCATCCGCTCGGCGCGACCGGGCTGGCGCAGTGCGCCGAGCTCAACTGGCAGCTGCGCGGGCAAGCGGACAAGCGCCAGGTCGAGGGCGCGACCGTCGCCCTGCAACACAACCTCGGCCTGGGCGGCGCCGCAGTCGTAACGATGTACCGCAAGGGGTGACCGCGTTCAGGAATCGCGTCACCGAGATGCTCGGTGTCGAGATCCCGATCGTTCAGGCCCCGATGGGGTGGATCGCCCGGTCGCAGTTGGCGTCGGCGGTGTCCAACGCGGGCGCGATGGGCATCATCGAGACGTCCTCGGGTGAGCTCGACATCATCCGCGACGAGATCCGCAAGATGCGTGACCTCACCGACAAGCCGTTCGGCGTCAACATCGCTCAGGCCTTCGTCCGCGACCCCTCGATCGTCGAGTTCGTGATCGACCAGGGCGTGAAGTTCGTGACCACGTCAGCCGGCAGCCCGATGAAGTACACCGCGTCGCTCAAGGCGGGTGGACTCACCGTGTTCCACGTCGTGCCGACGTTGTACGGCGCGCTCAAAGCGATCGAGGCGGGCGTCGACGGACTGATCGTCGAAGGCGGCGAGGGCGGTGGCTTCAAGAACCCGCGGCCGGTCGCGACCATGGTCTTGCTCCCGCTCGTCGCCTCGAAGGTCGACGTGCCGATCATCGCGGCGGGCGGCATGGTCGACGGGCCGACGATGGCCGCCGCGTTCGCGCTGGGTGCCGAGGGCGTGCAGATGGGGACGCGCATGGTGTCGTCGGCCGAGTCGCCCGTTCATGACAACTGGAAGCAGGCCATCGTCGACGCGGCGGAGACCGACACGGTCTTCCTCAACCAACACACGTCGCCCGCGTTGCGCGCCCTGCGGACCAACCGGACCGACGCCCTCGAGTTCGACCACGAGTCCAACGCCATGGTCCTGTTCGGCCGGGCGATGGACCTGTACTTCGGCGGCGACATGGAAGCGGCCATCGCCCTCGGCGGTCAGGTGGCGGGCCGCATCGACGAGGTGCGGCCGGTGGCCGACATCGTGCGGGAGTGCGCCGACAAGTGCCGGGCCCTCCTTGGGCGCCTGGCTGCCCAATACGCGGAGAATCCCGCCCCCGTTTCCTGATTTCAGGCACAAAAAAACACAGGTTGTGGGGGCCACTCGAAATGGCCCCCACAACCTGTGGGGCTCCCGGGGGGCGGGACAGACGTTTCCTACCCGTGTGGTCTGGCCGCAAACCTCGAAACCACGAAATTTCCAGAATTTCTTGGATTCAGCGTTTGGCCGCCTCGGCCGCCGCCTGTTCGGCCTCGGCGGCCTTGGCCTTGGCGTCGTGCACCTTGGCCTCGCCTCGTGCCTGGGTGGCCTCGCGCTCGGCCTCGCCCTTCTTGTCCTGGGCCTCGCCCTCACGCCTGAGATCGTCGTTGTCGGTCAGGTCGCCGACGATTTCCTTGGCCTTGCCCTTTGCCTGCTCGAATACGCCCATCTGAGTGTGTCTCCTTCGTAGGTGCTTGCTGGGTACGTACCCCCTGCTAACACCAGCAAACGGAGGTCAGTTGGCGGCGATCACGGCTCGCTTGCGGCACCGGATCACGGTGACGTCGCCGTCGGAGTGCGTGGTGAGCTCGTCGGTGAGGGCGTCCGCGAGGAACAGGCCGCGGCCGGCCTCGGCCTCGGCGTCGGGCGGCTCCTCACTCACCGACGCGGTGATGAGCTCACCGCCGTCGTCTTCGACCTCGAGCAAGACGTCGGCGCCGTCGGTGCGGGCGCGCAGGGCGACGCCGCCGGGGCCGCGGGCGTGCCGGACAGCGTTCGTGCACAGCTCCGACGCGACCAGCACGAGATCGGCGGTGTCGCTGGCATCGAGCGGCACACGCGTGAGCCAGTCCTCGAGCAGGTTGCGCGCCAGCGATATCGCCGCCGCGTGCGGGGTGAAGCGGTATTCGAACGGTGCCAACGCGGGCCGCACCGGATCGTTCGGGGGGACCCGGCGCCGAAGGACGAGCGCCAGCGAGTCGTCCTGGCGGACCGCGCCAGCGAGCGCGCGATCGACGAGGGCGCGCGCAAGGCTGGCCGCCGGATAGCCGCTCGTCTCGGCCGCCGCGGCGCGGAGGTTCTCGAGCCCCTTGAGGATGTCCCGGGTGCTCTCGATGAGCCCGTCGGTGTAGAGGATCAGCGTGTCGCCGCGGTCGAGCGTCGTCTCGACGACCTCGAAGGATCCGGCGCCCGGCCAGCCCAGCGCAATGCCCCCGGCGGTGATCTCGTCGACGACCCCGTTGCGCACCACAAGTGCAGGCGGATGGCCCGCACCGATGAGGCGCAGCCGGCCGGTGGCGGGGGAGTAGCGCCCCACCATCAGCGTGGCGACCAGGTCGGCGCTCTGCGCGGTGACGATGGGGTCGGCCTTGGCCACCAGCTCGCCGAGCGGGCAGCCCTCCAGCGCGAGCAGGCGCAGCGCGTGGGTGACGGTCAGCGCGTCCTTGGTGGCCGACACGCCCTTGCCCATGATGTCGACGACCGCGACTTGGAGGTCGCCGTCGGGCAGGATCACCCAGTCGTAGATGTCGCCACCGGTGGAGAACGCACTCTCGGCCCCGACGTAATAGCGGCCAAGTTCGGTATTGGCGACGGCGGGCGGGGGCGGAAGCACCGCTTCCTGTAGCTCGTGCACGATGGCGCGCTGGGCGGCGGCCAGGTCGGCGAGCATCACGTGGCGGTCGAGGGCGATACCCAGGTGATTGGCGAGGACGACCACGGCTTGTTCGTGCGCATTGGTGAAGTGGCCGGGCTCGGCGTGCCTGACGAGCAGGTAGCCGTGCGACGTACCGACGGCGGCGCGCACCGCCACCGCGAGAAGGCTGCCCATGCCGTCGGCAAGGGCGGCGCCGACGCCGAAACGCGGGTCGGCGGCGACGTCGTCGATGCGGACGACGAGACCGCGCTGCATCGCCGGGTCGAGCCGCCGCCGGAGGTCCGTCAGCTGCAACGGATCGCGGAGCCCCGGCAGCTTGTCCTCGGGGAACGGGACGTAGTGCGCGTCGGTGCACGACGTGAGGTCGCACGTGGCGGCGGTAGCCCAGGTGACGGCGCGAGACAGCGTGGGCTCGCCGTGCAAGGCGAGAGCAGCATCGGCCAGGACCGTGGCGAGGTCGACGACCGGCTCCGAAGTCGTTTCCGCGTCCGGCGACACCGTGCTTGCAAGATAGACGCGGTCGGCCCCGCCGCGTCCGCCGACGCGGCAGGGCCGCCGCGCCCGGCTACGTACCCCGTGCGCTCCTGTCAGAATCCCCGGTCGTGAGCGAACGAAGTGAGCGAGCGCAGTTGGACACAGTTCCGTTGGCATTTCGCCATCCGCAGGATGGCGCCTGAAATGCCTACGGGAGTTGAAGTCGAACAGATGTTGACGGGGCCGGGCGGGGCCTTCGAGGTCACGCGCGAGACCGTGCGCGGTGTCGAGATGAAGGTGTTCAAGGAGCGGATGCGGTCGCTGCGGGACATCGTCCCGATGGCGGCCATGCGAGGCGATGGCGATGGCGCCACGCACATCGTCTACGGCGACCGCCGCATTGGTTTCGGCGAATTGACCACCGGTGCCAACCGGGTGTCGTCGGCGCTGGCGGCGCTCGGGGTGACGCGCGGCGACCGCGTCGCGGTGCTGTCCGCCAACAACCCGGAGTGGGTGTACACGTTCTGGGGCACCGTGAACCTCGGCGCGGTCCTGGTGGGGCTCAACGGGTGGTGGAAGGCCGACGAGATTCTCTATGGCCTCGAGGACTCGGGCGCCCGTGTGCTCGTCGCTGACCGTGGCCGGTTCGATCGCATTGCCGACCAGGTCGAGTCGCTGGGCCTCGACGCCGTGTACATCGTCGAGGACAACTTCGGCGCGTTGCTCGACGGTCCGTCCGATGCGCTGCCCGACGGCCCCATCGACGAGGACGACCCGGCCGTCATCTTCTATACGAGCGGGACGACCGGTAAGCCCAAAGGCGCAATCTCGACGCACCGGTCGATGATCGCCAACCTTCAGAACACGATGTACAACGCGGTCGCCGGCGCCATGCGCAATCCGCAGGCCGACGCGCTGTCATCGGGCGCCGGCAGCCAAACGGCCAGCCTGCTGACGTCGCCGATGTTCCACGTGTCGGGCTGCCACTCGGGGATGGTCGTGGGCCTGCTGGCGGGCATCAAGCTGGTGATTCCGCAAGGAAAGTTCGAGCCCGAAAAGGCGATGCAGCTCATCGAGGACGAGAAGATCTCGGTGTGGGCGACGGTGCCCACGATGGTGTGGCGCGTCGTCGAACATCCCGACCGACACAACTACGACCTGTCGTCGATCGCGACCGTCGCCTACGGCGGGTCGCCGTCGGCCGCCGAGCTGCAGCGACGGGTGCAGGAGACCTTCGGCGCAGTGAAGACGCTCGGCAACGCGTACGGCCTGACGGAGTCGTCGTCGGTCGCCACCGCGATCGGTGGCGAGGACTTCCTCGCTCGTCCCGATTCCGTCGGGCGGCCGATGCCCGTGGTCGACGTGCGCATCGTGCGCGAGGACGGCACCGATGCGCCGATTGGTCAACTCGGCGAGGTCTGGATCAAGGGCCCGATCATCATGCCGGGCTACTGGAACAAGCCCGAGGCCACCGCCGAGTCGGTCACCGATGGCTGGCTGCACTCGGGTGACATCGGCTACCTCGACGAGGAAGGGTTCCTCTACATCACTGATCGGGCCAAGGACATGATCATCCGTGGCGGCGAGAACGTGTACTGCGTCGAGATCGAGAACCGCCTGTCCGAGCATCCCGCCATCGCCGAGGCCGCGGTGATCGGCGTGCCGCACCAGTCCCTCGGCGAAGAGGTCAAGGCCGTCGTGCGGGTCGAGCCCGGTGCGACGATCACGGAGGCTGAAGTTCGCGACTGGGTGGCGGCGACGCTGGCCAACTTCAAGGTCCCGACCTACGTCGAGATCGTCACCGAGACACTCCCGCGCAACGCCTCGGGCAAGCTGCTCAAGAACGTCCTCCGCGGCGAGGGCGAGGTCAGCTTCGCCGAGACCCTTTAACGCCGTGCAGTAATCTCGACCGTTCCGGGGCCGTTAGCTCAGTTGGCAGAGCGCTTGCTCGACACGCAAGAGGTCAGAAGTTCAAGTCTTCTACGGCCCACCGAATCGTCGAGTGTGGGAACCTGGCAGTTCCCTCACCCGGGGAAAGGTGGCTTCGGTCTAGACCCCGCTCGACAGCGCCCGAACGAAGGTCCCGTCGCGCCACGTGGCGGGACCTTCGCCGTTGCGTTAGTCGACGGTGAGGCCGGCGACGAGCTTGCCGGGGTCGACGCCGAGGCCGTGGGCGAGCTTGAGGACGCTGGCGAGGGTCAGGTTGCGTTCGCCGCGTTCAACTGAGCTGACGTAGCTCCAGTGGAGGCCGGCGGCCTCGGCGAGTCGCTCCTGCGAGAAGCCCAACTTGTGGCGGCGCAGACGGACGCGGCGTCCAAACTCGTTCGCAAATTCGTGCTGACCCACAACTGCGAAAGTTGACGGCAGCGCACTCGATCAGACCAGCGATGAGTAGTCTATAGACAAGCCGTCTAGATCAACCCGAAGGATTCGTGCGTGGGCGCCGGGACAAGCCAGTTTTTCGTTGCAACTCGGTTCACGGGTACGTATGCTACTTATAAGTATCATCGACCCGAGGGGGCTAGATGTCTCACATCCTCAATTTCGTCCGGCTGTTTGCGATCGACCCGAACATGGCGAACCTCGCCATCGGGTTGCTCGTCGCCGTGTTCACCGCACTCATCGCCACCGGCGGTGGTGGCGGCGGCGGTGGTGGCGGCGGGGGCGACGGCTAGTAGTTCGACCCCCACCACAGTCCCGACCAAGACGTCCCAGTGGCGCGGCCACTGGGACGTCTTGGCGTCTGACGCATGACCGACGACCCGGCGATCCGCGTCGTCGACCTTCGCAAGCGTCTCGGGACTCGCGACGTCCTCCGCGGCGTCGACTTCTCGTGCCGCGGTGGTCGCCACTACGCGCTGCTTGGCCCGAACGGGGCTGGAAAGACGACGACGCTTCGCATCGTCGCCGGGCTACTCAGTTGCGACGCGGGTGAGGTCGTGGTCGCGGGGGAGTCACTTGCGACCAGGGCGAGGGCGGCGCACCGGCATCGGATTGGCTATGTCGGGGAGGACAGCGGTCTGGACGCGCGGCTAACGGTCCGCGAGGTGTTGCGGTTCGTCGCCGGTGCATACGGGGTGCGCCGGCCGGATCCGGCGATCGACGCCCTCGGCGACGAGCTGCACTTCGGCGAGTACGTCGAGCGCCGCTGCGGGGCGCTGTCGAAGGGCACGCGCCAGAAGGTCGCCATCGCCCGCGCCCTGATCCACGATCCGGCCGTCCTGCTATTGGACGAGCCCACCGCCAATCTCGACGTCGACGCGTCGCTCGCCGTCGAGACGGCACTGGCGTCCGACTCGCTGCGACGGCGGACGGTGATTCTCAGCACCCATCGCCTTGATGAGGCCGAGCGGCTCTGCGACAGCGTGATCGGTCTATACGAGGGGCGGGTGTTCGTCGAGGCGGTCATCGCCGACGTGGCCGCCGAGGCATCCGGCGCGCCCGACTTCCGCCGAGGCTTCGTCGCGTTGCTGAACTCCCAGCGCGTCGGCGCCACCGCGCTGTGACCGATCCGCCCACGCTCGTCACCCAGATCGGCCAGGTCTTCGCGCGGGACGCCGTGCAGTTCCTTCGTCAGCGCGCCGTCGTCCTGCGTATCGCGCTCCTGCCCGTGTTGTACGTCGCCATCGCGTTCGTCACGCCGAGCGTGTTGTCGCAACACCAGGGCTCGGCCGCGCAACCCCAGCTGCGCGTGTCGACGACGGCGGCGGTCGCGGCCACGCCGTTCGGCCAGTTCTTGCGGAGCCTTCCCGGCTACCGCGTCGACGTCGCCGCGTCGCCGCGGCAGCGGGTGAGCAGGGACGAGGCGGACCTGGCCGTGGTTGCCACCGCGTCGGGCGGTGTCACGCTCAGCTTCGACCCCGAGCGCGAACGGTCGCGCCTCGCCCTGGCAATCACTTCCGCGTCGGCGGCCAACTTCAACCTGGTGCAGACGCTCGCGCTGCTACCGGCCGAGCAGGTCGTCACCGCCCGCCAGGCGCTCCTCCAGGCCCAGCCCCGCAGCATCCGCGGCCGCGACGTGAGAAAGCTGGCGACGCTCGGGTCGTTGCTCGGCTTCGCACTGCTCGCCTTCATCGCCCGGTCGTCGAACGCGCTCGCCATCGAGAAGGATCGACGCACCGCCGAGGCACTGCTCGTGTTACCGCTCTCGAGCGCCGCCATCGTGCTGGGCAAGGCCGCGCACCAACTCGCCCAGGCGGCGACCACGTCGGTGATCGCGATCGCGGCGGCGATCGTCGGCGGCCAAGTCGCCGGTGCCGATTACCACCTCAACCACAGCGCGGCGGCGCTGGTGCTGACGATGGTCGACATGCTCACCGTCGCCGCGCTGCTGATCGCCACCGGCGCGCTCATCGGCACGCTCGTTCGCGGGGTGACGGAGTCGGCGGTTTGGACCTCGTTCGCCGCCTTGCCCATGGTCGCCGCCGCCGTCACGCTTCCGTTCATCGAGTCACCCGCAGCGTGGTTGCGATGGTTACCGTTCTTCGGGCAGTTCCGCGGCATGCAGGACGCGCTCACCGGCACGCCCTCGTGGGTTCATGAGGCGGACGTCGGCACGGTCACCGCGGCCCTCGTCGTCGTCCTGTTGGCGCTGGCGACGCGTTGGCTCCGCAGCGACAACGCCGTCCTGCGGGCGACGACCTGAGCCACCCACGTAAGTTCGCGGCGTGCGCCGGCGCTGGGCAGTCGTGCTCGTGGGTTCGTGCTTCATCGTCTCGACCGGGCCGAGCGCGTCGAGCGCGCCTTCGGCCAACACGTACGTAGCGCTGGGCGACTCGTATACGGCGGGGCCGCTGGTGCCCAACCCGACCGGCGATCCGATCGACTGCGGCCGATCGGACCACGACTACCCGGCGCTCGTTGCTGCGGCGCTGCACGTCCGTGCGTTCCGTGACGCGAGCTGCGGCTCGGCGTCGACCACGCATTTCACGTCGCCGCAGACGGGCCTTCAGCTCGGTGGGACGAACCCACCGCAGTTCAACGCGCTAGCTGCCGACGCCGCGATCGTGACGGTCGGGATCGGCGGCAACGACATAGGTCTCGGGATCGCGGTCATCAACTGCATCCATCCCGTCCCGCCACCGGTGGGACCGCCGCCGTGCGCTGACGGATACACGGCCGGTGGCGTTGACCAGATGTCACGCGACATCGCGGCAACCGCACCGAAGATCGACGCGGTGCTCGCCGCCATCCACCGGAGAGCGCCAGCGGCGCGGGTCCTCGTGGTCGGCTACCCGCACATGTTCCCGGACCGGGGCTCGGGTTGCTGGCCGTACCTGCCGTTCCTTCCCGAGGACGTCGTGTACCTACGGGCCAAGCTGGTCGAACTGAATGCCATGCTGCGGGCGCGCACCCGCGCTGCCGGCGACGCGTTCGTGGACACCTACGCATCAAGCGTCGGCCACGATCCGTGCCAGCCGCCGGGCCGGGCGTGGGTCAACGGCGCCGTCGTCGTACCGCTCAGCTACGTCATGCATCCCAACCGGTTGCAGATGGAGGCGACGAGTCGTCGCGTCGTGACGGCGATCTGCCGGGCCCGCCATTCTGGGCGGATTCGCGCCTGCTCACGGCGCGCGAATCCGCCCAGAATCCGTCGTCGGAACTAGCCTGCGCCCATGAGCGACTTCACGATGACCATCAGCGGCGAGGCGGTGCCGACGGCCGACACGTTCGACGTGATCAACCCTTCCACCGGTGAGGCACACGCCCAGGCGCCGGCGGCGACGAAGGAGCAGCTCGACGCCGCATTCGACTCGTCGGCCAAGGCCTATCGCGACTGGAAGCTCGACGAGGGGGCCCGCCGTGAGGCGCTGAAGGCCGCCGCAGGTGTGCTGATGGGTTCGGCCGCCGAGCTGGCGCCGGTGCTCACCGCTGAGCAAGGCAAGCCGATCGGCGAGGCCACGATCGAGGTGTTCGGCGCCGGCGTCTGGCTCCAGTACTACGCCGATCTCGAACTGCCGCGCGAAGTGATCCAGGACGACGACACCGCGTTCGCCGAAGTCGTTCGCCGGTCACTCGGTGTCGTCGCCGCGATCACGCCGTGGAACTTCCCGCTGATCCTCGCGTCGTGGAAGATCGCGCCGGCGCTGCTCGCCGGCAACACGATGGTCCTCAAGCCGTCGCCCTTCACGCCCCTCAGCACGCTCAAGATGGGCGAGATCCTCCGCGGGGTGTTCCCGCCGGGCGTCCTCAACGTCGTCAGCGGTGGCGATGAACTCGGTGCATGGATGACGCACCACCCGGTGCCGCGCAAGGTGAGCTTCACCGGCTCGGTCGCGACCGGCAAGAAGGTCGCCGCCGCCGCCGCACCCGACCTCAAGCGGGTGACGCTCGAGCTGGGCGGCAACGACCCGGCCATCATCCTCGATGATGCCGACGTGGCGACCGTCGCCGGCAAGATCTTCGACGGCGCCTTCGCCAACAACGGTCAGGTGTGCTCGGCGATCAAGCGGGTGTACGTCCCTGAAGCGATGTACAGCGACGTCGTCGACGCGCTGGCCGAGAAGGCCAAGGCGGCCAAGGTCGGCGACGGCATGGCCGAGGGCACCCAGCTCGGCCCGATCAACAACAAGCCGCAGTACAAGCGGGTCAAAGAACTCGTCGCCGATGCGGTGTCCTCCGGTGCGCGCGTCGCCGCCGGTGGCAGCGCGATGAAGGGCGGCGGGTACTTCTTCGAGCCGACGATCCTGGCTGACATCGCCGACGGCACCCGCATCGTCGACGAGGAGCAGTTCGGTCCCGCGCTGCCGGTGATCTCCTACCGCGACCTCGATGACGCAGTGGAGCGGGCCAACGCCACCCACTTCGGCCTGTCAGGCTCGGTGTGGAGCGCCGACCCGGCGCGCGCCGCCGAAGTCGCGTCGCAGCTGGAGTGCGGCACCGCATGGGCCAACGCCCACCTCGCACTGGCGCCGCACCAGCCGTTTGGCGGGGCCAAGTGGAGCGGCATCGGCGTCGAGAACGGCCCGTGGGGCCTGCTCGGCTTCACCGAGCTTCAGGTGCTCTACCGCTCCAAGGTCTGACGCACGTGCCGCAACACGCGGCCGATGTCCAATAGGTGGTGACTGCCCTCATGGGCGGCGCGCCGCGCCAACACACGGACGGTGCGCTCGTCCCCGTCGATGCCGACGCCGACGCGCTCCCACTGGGCGTCGTCGAGGTCGGCTAGCAGCGCGGCGAGATCGTTGGCCGCCGCCGCGAGCCCGACGAGGGTGGCCGCCGGGTCCTCCTCGTTGTAGCGGCGTTCCTCGCACACGGCGTCGGGATCGCGTGGCGAGAACTGCGGTCGATCCTCGCTGAGTGCGCGTCCGATGCGCCCGCCGTAGAACCCGAACGCGTCGCGTACGTGCGCTGCGTACTCGAGCGCCGACCACACCGTCGGTTCGGGGCGCGTCCGCAACACGACGTCGGGGTCATCGGCAGGGAGGAACCGCGTCAGGGGCTTGGCGTACCGATCGGCGAACACGGCGATGTCGATCGGATCGGCGTCCCAGTCGTAGCCGCACTCTTCGCAGCGTGTCATCGCCGCACCATAGGGGAGCGTACTGTTGACCCCCCGAAGTGCCGAATCATCCTGATCGCTCGCCCGGCGCGCGCGCCGTTGTCGCCAACGGCGTCGGCAAAGCCGTCCTTGGCCTGCGCCGCATGACGCGGGGTGGCGGCTCGGCGTTGCCCGGCTTGGTCGCCGAGCGCATTGATCCGCACATGGTGGGGCGGCTCGCCGCGCAGCTACCGGGCGGCGTCATCGTCATCACCGGCACCAACGGCAAGACCACGACGACCAAGATGCTCGTCGCCATTCTCGAGGCGAACGGCTCGCGCGTGTTGACGAATCGCTCGGGATCGAACCTGTCGCGCGGGGTGGCGTCGGCGCTGCTCGAGCGCTCGGCGTGGCGGGGACGGCTCGCCGAGGACATCGCGGTGTTCGAGGTGGACGAGGCCAGCATGCCGGCGGTGTGCGCCGAGTTGCGGCCGTCGACGGTCATGGTGCTCAACCTGTTTCGTGATCAGCTCGATCGCTACGGCGAGCTCGACAGCACCGCGAACGTGATCGGACGGGCCCTCGCCGGCCTCGACGGCAGCGCGACCGTGTGCCTCAACGCCGACGATCCGCTCGTCGCCAGCTTGGCCCGGTACTGCGAGCGCCCTGAGGTGCGATGGTTCGGCGTCGACGTCGACGGCATCGCCAAGCTCGACCACGACGCGGCGTCGGACTCCGATCACTGCCCGCAGTGCGGTCACGCCCTCGACTACGACAAGAGCTTCTATAGCCACCTCGGTCACTACCGCTGTCCGGAAGGTCACGTCGAGCGCCCGATACCTGAGGTCACACTGCGATCGTTCGAGGCGGTCGACGACGAGGCGAGCCACCTCCTCGTCGAGGTCGACGGCAGCGCGCTGTCGGTCCAGCTGCCGCTGCCCGGGCTCTACAACGCGTACAACGCCGTCGCCGCGCTCTGCGGGGCGCGCAGCCGAGGGCTGTCACTCACGGACGCCGCCGAGGCGCTCACGCACGTGACCGCGCCGTTCGGCCGGGTCGAGCGGGTCGACGTCAACGGCCGGCGGTTGCAGTTGCTCCTCGTGAAGAACCCGACCGGCTTCAACCAGATCATCCAGACGTTCCTCGCCGAGCCCAACGACACGCGACTGATGCTCGCGATCAACGACGGCTTCGCCGACGGTCGTGACCTGAGCTGGTTGTGGGACGTTGCGATCGAAGACATCGCGCCGGGTGCCTTCGTGCTGTGCACGGGCGTGCGCGCCGCTGACATGGCGTTGCGGTTCAAGTACGCGGGCGTGGAGGCCGACGTGGTGCCCGATGTCGACGAGGGCCTCGCCGAGTTGCTGCGGCGCACGCCGCCGGGTGAGTCGGCCGAGGTCCTGGCGAACTACACGGCCACGCTCGAGCTGCGCGAAAAGCTCAACGGCCAAGCGGCGATCAAGCGGTTCTGGCAGTGACGTCCTCGCTCACGATCGCCCACCTGTATCCGGTCGAGATGAACATCTACGGCGACCGCGGCAACGTCCTGACGCTCGTCAGGCGAGCCGAGTGGCGCGGCTTCATGCCCACGGTCGTCGAGGTCGGCGTGGGGGAGCGGTTCGATCCGGCCGACGTCGACATCCTGTTCGCCGGCGGCGGCCAGGATCGCGGTCAAGTCGCCGTCGGGCTGGATCTCCAGTCGCGCGCCGACGCGCTCAACGACGCGGCCGAGGCGGGCGTCGTGATGCTTGTGGTCTGCGGCACGTACCAGTTGTTCGGCCGTCGGTTCGAGACGCTCGAGGGTCACGAGATTCCAGGCATCGGGTTGTTCAAGGCCGACACGATCGGGTCGACCGAGCGCCTGATCGGCAACGTCACCATCGACAGTCCGTGGGGCCCTTTGGTCGGCTTCGAGAACCACAGCGGCCAGACGACACTGGACCCTGGCCAGTTCCCGCTCGGGACCGTGGTTCGCGGCAGCGGGAACAACGCCACCGACAAGGTTGAGGGTGCCATCCACCACAACGTGCACGGCACCTATTTGCATGGACCTGTGCTGCCACGCAATCCGGCGTTCGCTGATCACCTGATCCTGACGGCGCTGGCGCGGCGGCACGGCGTCGACAAACTCGAACCGCTTGATGACACGCTCGAGCGGGCGGCGGCGAAGGTCGTGATGGACGCCGCTCGTTGAGCGCACACCGGGGGGCGTTGGCGGCGGTGGCCGCGGTCGACCAGCTGCACGGTTACGCGTTCGTGGTCCTGGCGCCGGAAATTGCCCGCGGGCTCGGACTGTCGACCGCGGGACTTACGACCGTGGCCTTGGCGCGCGGGGTTGGTTTTGCCCTGGTCGGCGCAACCGTGGGCGCGGCAGTACGGGCCGGCCGGGCCCGAGGCGTGGCGACGCTCGGTGCGCGGGTGCGGGCAGGTGCGTTGGTTGTCGGTGCGGCGACCTCGCCGGTCGTGGCCGCGACCGGGTTGGCGATCTACGGCGCCGCCGGCGCCAGCGTTCCCGCCGCCCACCCGCAATTGCTGCGGCCCGCTGACCGCGAAGTGCATCGGCTGGCAGCGCGCTTGGGCAACGTCGCCGCGCCCGTCATCGTCGGCGTCGCCGCCATCGTCGCCGGCTGGCGCATCGCGTTCGTGGCGATGGCGCTCGTGAGTGGTGCGGCCGCCCTGCGGGCCCGCGCCTTCCGCGACGACGACACCGGCCCCGATGACACCGACCGCGCCGCGGAGCGGTTCGCCGCGGTACCGGGCGGGCGGACCGCATTGACGCTCATCGCGGCGGCGGCGGTGACGGAGTTCCCGTTGCACGTGTTGGTGTTCGCGCACCTCGGTGGCGCGTTGCACATCGGAGTGCCGGGCCGGGCGCTGTTCGCCGCGGTCGCCGAGTTGATCGGTGTCGTCGGGAATGTCGTGCTCGGCCAGCGCACCGATGCGCTCAGCGCTCGGCCGCCGAGGTCCGTCGCCCTCGGGCTGTCGGCGACGGTATGCGGCGGATTTGCCACCCTCATGATCGCCATGACCGTCTCTTCGCCGACGCTCGCCGTCGCCGCCCTCGCCGTCGGGAGCGTCGCGGTCTCGGTTGTGATCCCGTTCCTCGCCATCGGTACGCGCGCCGTGCTGGCGGCGGCGGTGCCACGGCGCGCCCCGCTGGGCGCCACCGCCTGGCTGGCCGTCGGCCTGCTCGCCGTACCGGGCGGCGACGCCGTGCTCGTCGTCGTGCTCGCGGTGGTCCCGGCCGCGGCAACACTGGCCGTGGCCCGCATGGTCATCCGTCACCCGGCCGAGGCCAGCGCGATCCTCGAGCCCGCCGTGGCGAAGGTCACGTCCGATGAGCGAATGGTTCCGACGCCGGTGGCGTTGGACCAAACGTGATCATCCGCCAGATCGAAGCCACCGACGTCGACCGGCTGGAACGACTCTTCTACCGCCTGTCGCCGCAGACCGTGTACCGACGGTTCTTCTCACCTGTCGCCAAGCCGCGCCGATCCGTGCTCCAGCACCTCGCCGCAGTCGACCACTGGGATCGCGACGCGATCGTGGCCGTGGTTGACGACGAGATCATCGGCGTCGCTCGCTATGACCGCACCGCCGGCTACCCGAACGTGGCCGAGATCGCGGTGGTCGTCGAGGACGCTTGGCAGCGGCACCATGTCGCCAGCGTCCTCCTAAACGAGCTGGCCATGCGCGCCCGCCACCGTGGCTTCTCCGTCTTCACGGCATCGATGCTGGGCGACAACCGGCCGGTCGTGTCGCTCGTCAAGGCGATGAACCCGCGGTCGAGCATCAAGTGGGACGGTGGCACGCTGGCCGCGCAAGTGCCGATCGCTAGCTGATCAGCCGGAAGGTTTCCGACAGCACGAGGGCGGCGGCGCCCACCAGCCCGGCGCGCTGATCGAGGTCCGACAACACGATGCGGACGTCGTCGCGCAAGTAGGGGAGCACGCGGGCGCGCACGGCGTTCTCGATGCGCTGGCGTAACTCCTCGCCGCCGCCGACAACGTCGCCGTGGATGATGAACATCGACGGCGTGAGGACGTGGACGAGGTTGGCCAGGCCGATGGCGAGATGGTCGGCGTACTCGTCGAGCAGCGCCGACGCCGCCGCCGAATCACGAGCGGCGGTGACGAGCTGACTGGCGTCGAGCCCGGCGGCGTTGTCGATGCCACGCGTCGTGGCCTCGCGTTGGAGCCAACGCAGGCTGGCGATCGTCTCCCAACAGCCGACCAGTCCGCACGAACACAACTCGCCGTCGAGGGTTACCGCGGTGTGGCCGAGTTCGCCGGCCTCGCCGCGCGGCCCTCGGTACACGACGCCGTCCAGCACGACGCCGACACCGATGCCGTGGCCGGTTTGTACCGACGCGAACGAGGGCACGCCCCGCCCGACGCCGAACCACTTCTCACCGAGGGCCTGCACGCGTGCGTCGTTGTCGACGAGGACGCGCTGCTCGAAGCGTTCGGTCAGCGCCTGCACGAGGCCGCGGCCGCGCAGACCCGGGACCTGGCCCGATCCGAGGATGACGCCGCGCTCGGTGTCGCAGACTCCAGGTATGGCGACACCGATGCCAAGGAGCGCGCTGGCACCGGTCGGCATGACGGCGTCGAGCGCGCCGATGAGCTTGTCCCGGAGTTCGCCGTCGGTCTTGGCTGCCGCATCGAACTGACCGCTCGATGCGTCGAGTACCTCACCACGCGCATCGATGAGCGCGACGTCGAACGCGCCGGCGGTGATCGCCGCCGCGGCCGACAAGCCCGCGCCGGGCGTGAACCACAGCGGCCGAGCCGGCTTGCCGACGGCACCGGCCTTAGGCGGTTCGTGCTCCTCGAGCAACCCGGTGTCGATCAGCGCGTTGGCGATGTTGCCGATAGTGGCCCGGGTGACCCCGGCCATCTTGGCGAGCTCCGCGCGCGACAGGGGACCGTGATCGCACAACGCCTGGAGCACGCGTGAGCGGTTGACATCGCCGATCCGGCTCGGGGAGAGCAGCGCGCCATCCAGCGTGGTGATGCGCCGGTCGCGAGACGCGGGCGCATCCATGTGGCCAAGTTACCGCTCGTAAACCACGCGACCACCGATCCATGTCGTGACCGCGTCGAGGTTGGCGTCGAGGGCAACCAGATCGGCGCGCGCCCCGACCGCGATCCGGCCGCGGTCGGCGGCGTTCATCACGTCGGCGGGTGTCGTCGACGCGGCTCGTATCGCGTCGGCGACGGGCACGCCGGCCGCGTGGACGACATTGGCCACGGCGTCGTCCATCGCCAGGCAACTGCCGGCGAGCGTGCCGTCGGCGAGACGCGGCGCGTCGTCGATTGGTCGTAACCAGGCCACGGCGTCGGTGACGAGCGCCACGCCGCTGGCGCCTTTGGCCGCGAAGGCCAGGGCGAGGGCGGCGGGGTGGGCGTGCACGAGATCGGCGATGAGGCCGACGGCGAGGTGCGGGTCGGTGAGCGCGGCCCCGAGGAGGCCGGGCTCACGATGGTGGAGCGGGCCCATGCCGTTGAAGCAGTGGGTGACGAGCCGGGCGCCGGCCGCGACACCGGCGAGGGTCTGCTCGTACGTCGCCGTCGAGTGGCCGAGCGATACGACGACGCCGCGCCGCACCAGCGTGGCGATCACGGCTGCGGCCCCGTCCAACTCGGGCGCGAGCGTGATCAGCCTGACCACCGGCGGCAGCGCGTCGAGCCAGACGGGATCGAACGGGCGGATGAGGTCGACGGGGTGGGCGCCGGGTGCGCCGCCGAGGAACGGGCCTTCGAGGTGGACGCCGAGGATGGCGGGACCGTCGCCGACGCGCGCCGCCGCGTCGGCGATCCGCGCGAGTGGCGCGGAGTAGGCATCGAGCGGCGCGGTAATCAGCGTTGGGCACCACGCGGTCACGCCTTGTGACACCAGTCGTTCGTCGAGGTAGTCCCAATCCGTTCCCGACGCGTCGGCGACATCGACATCACCAATGCCGTTGACTTGCAGATCGACGAAGCCGGGCGCCAGCGTGACGTCGATCGCGCCGGCGCCACCGGGAGTGACGGCGACGATGCGGTCGCCGTCGATCTCGACGGTGCCGGGTGTGAGTACTTCGTTGGGCGTGATGACGGCAGCGGCCGTCACGGCGGTCACGCCGTCAAGCTACAAGGGCGTACTCGCGGTCCACGGGGGCGGGCGCTTCATCGCGCGGCACGTGTCGAGCGGCGATGACAAAGGCGGCGACCCACACCACGGCGACGCCGGCGAGCAGCACGTACACGACGATCGCGAACCACGCCGCACCGCCGTGGCTCTCGCGCATCAGGTAGCGGCCTTCGCGGACGAATGTGGCCGTACGGTCAACCGCGGGGATCTCTCGCGCGTTGATCTCGGCGTCGGCCGGCATGTGCACGGGGATGGCGACCATGCGGCTCCCGCGGTGGAGTCGGATCAGCGTCTTCCCGGGCCCGTCAACCGGCACCGGCTTGTCCGACACGTACGCGCCGGGGGTGTCGCCTTCGTGCTTCATCTCGGCGAGCACGAGGTCGCCGCCCTGCCATGTCGTGACCTGGAACCATCGCGCGTCGTTGGCGGCTGACGGCGGGTCGAGGGTGACGTGGACAAGCGCGTTCTCGCCACCGGTGCGCTCCAAGCGGATCGCGGCGGTCGCGCCGTCGCCGCCGGCGCGTGGGAAGGGAATCACGAGGCTGGCCAGCACGGCGAGCCCGCCAAGGGCGACGATGCGCCCTGAAAGGGGGCGGTCACGGTCGCCACGGACGGCGGCGCCGAAGGCGGTCGCCACGATCGCCGACCCGATCGCCGCGAGGAGGGCAAGGGGGACCACTTCGGGGAACAGCGAGGTGTTCCACGCTTGGCGCGCCCCGAGGTTCCATGCGTACTCGCCCGCCAGGCCGATCGTCGCTACCCCGACGCCCGATGCAAGGGCGAAGCGCAACCGCCGGTCGGTCCCGAAGATGCGCGCAGCGATGGCGACGGCGAGGGCCGACGCTAAGTAGATGCCGCCGGTGCGGGTCACGACCGGACCGCTGCTGTCGGAGAGGCCGCTCGAGAACATGACCACGTTGGCGATCGCGATGCCCATCCCCCAGAACGGCCCGAGGATCAGGCGGATGGCGACGAAGGCGAACCCACCGGCGATCATCACGAGCACCGGGTGGAACAGCTGCTGGAACTGCGGGACCCCGAACGTGAACTCGCCTTGCGACGCGGCCAGGCCGAGCAGCGTCAGGTAGGCGGCGACCGCGTGCGAGCCGCGGGCCCATCCTGAGGTGCGGGGCGACACGCGCGCTTCGGCCAGGACCAGCCATGCGGCCAGGCCGACGAACGACGCGCCGAGGATCATGAGCATGTGCGTGGGGCTCCACATGGTCACGTCAATGCCGTACTTCGCGTGCCACAGGTCGTCGAGCGGGAAGCCGCTGACCGCGGCGCCGCCGAGGGCGAGGAGTGGGAGCGCCGACCACGGCACGCGTAGCGCGCCGATGCGGAACCCGACCTCGGCCCGTTGGACGGTGGCGAAGGTGACCGCGAGCACGCCGGACAACGCAATGAAGCCCAAGCCCACGACGATCGCAGTGTGTGGTGCAGTGAACAGGCTCTTGTCGCGGCCCAGCGCGATGTGCCACGCCACGTCGCTGTAGAACCCTTCGCCCGCGGTGAACACACCGAAGAGTGCAGTGGCCATGGCCGCCGCCGCCCACCCTGGGATGCGCGTGAGCCGTTCGAGCGCGTTCGGAATGCGCGCGAGCAACGGACCGCGTCCGAATATCGCGAGCGCGATCACGCAGGCGGCGTACACCGACAGCAGGATCACGAGGAACGTCCAGTCGTTCAGCGTGCTGCTGTCGGCACTGACCTTGGCGAAGATCATGAGACTCGACTTTCCGTGAGGGTGAGGCCGGCGACGCCGGACCAGAGAACATCGGCGAGGTAGTCGACCAAGCGGGCACGCGGCATCGTCCGATGCTCTACCCACCAATGGCCGGCGGAATGAACCATGCCGACGATGCCGTGGGCGATCGGCTCGGCGGCGCCGCTGTCCTGCCCGGCGGCGCGCAGCTGTTCGCCCAGCACGATTGCCACCTGTTGACCGACTTGTTGCATGAAGCCGATCAGCGTGGCGTCGTTCTCGACGTGCTGGACGAGGAACCGGTACACGTCGGGATCACGCTCGATGAACGCGATGTAGGTGTCGACGGTCTGCACGATGAGCTGACGGGGCTCGGTGCCGCTGGCCAGCGCGGCCTGGAGCTCGCTGAGGAGGTTGACCGAGAACCGCTCGGCCAGGGCGTGGATGAGCCCGCTGCGGTCGCCGAAGTGACGATAGAGGATCGGCTTGGTGACGCCGGCCTGCGCGGCCATCTGGGTCATCGACGCCGTCGGGCCGTGACGGCGGATCGCCTCGGTCGCGGCGTCGAGCAACGCAGGACGGCGATCAGTGCGCGCTCTCCGGCCCATTGGTTACCGATGGTAACGTTACCGAGGGTTACAGTCAAGGGGGAGTAGCCTCGGAGGCTATGGGACGTGGTGCCGCCTTCTTCGACCTCGACCGGACCTTGCTCAAAGGCGCCAGCGGGCCATTGATCACCGAAGCGCTGCAGCAGGCCGGCATCGCGCCGCAGCGCTCGCTACCGGGCCAGGGCCTGCTGTACCGCATGTTCGATCTGGTCGGCGAGACGCTGCCGTCGATGGCGCTGGCTCGGGCCGCCGCGTTCATCGCCAAGGGCTGGTCGGCGGAGGCCGTCCGGCAAGCGGGCAAGGCGGCCGCCGAGAAACTCGAGGACCTGGTCGCTCCCTACGCTCGACCGCTGATCCAGGAGCACCGCGACGCCGGTCGACCTGTCGTGCTGGCGACGACCACGCCGTACGACCTGGTGAGCTCGTTGGCCGAACGGCTGGCGTTCGACGACGTGATCGCAACACACTACGCCGAGGACGCCGGCATCTACACCGGTCGGCTCGAGGGCGAGTTCGTGTGGGCCAACGGCAAGCTGAGCGCGGTCAAGCGCTGGGCCGCCGAGCACGACGTCGACCTGGCCGACAGCTACGCGTACTCCGACAGCATCTACGACACGCCGCTGTTGTCGGCCGTCGGCCATCCCAACGCGGTGAACGCCGACGCCCGTCTGCTGGCCATGGCGTTGGTGCGGCGCTGGCCGATCCTCAACCTCGACGTCCCGCCGGGCGTGCCCAAGCTGCTCGGCGTCGAGCCGTTCGACGTCATTCGCCTCACGGCCCGGCCCGAGCTGTTCCCGTACGCGCGGTTCGACATCGACGGCACCGATCTCATCCCCGATCACGGCGCCGCCATCATCGTCGCCAACCACCGGAGCTATTTCGATACCGCGGCCGTCGGCATCACCGTCATCCAGGGCGGCCGGGCGCCCCGGTTCCTCGGCAAGAAGGAAGTGTTCGACGCGCCGGTCATCGGCCCGCTGGCCAAGGCGCTGGGCGGCATCCGGGTTGACCGCGGCAGCGGGTCGGGCGAGCCGATGGACGAAGCGGCGCGCGCCCTCCAAGCCGGCGAAGTCGTGACGTTGATGCCGCAGGGCACGATCCCGCGCGGCCGTAAGTTCTTCGAGCCGGTGCTCGAAGGTCGCACGGGCGCCGCCCGCCTTGCCGCCCTGACACGGGCGCCGGTGATTCCGATCGGGCTTTGGGGTACGGAGCACGTCTGGCCTCGGTCGTCGCGCTTGCCCAACGTCACCAACATCGGCAACCCGCCCGTCGTTCGCACGCGGGTCGGTCGCCCGGTCGAGCTGCAATACGACGACGCCCGCGCCGACACTGAGCGGATCATGCAGGCGATCGTCGACCTGCTGCCGCCCGAGGCACGCGAGCGGTACGAGCCGACCGCCGAAGAGATCAAGCGGGCGACGCCAGCGGGGAAGGATCCCGAGAACCCCGACGGCTAGGTGTCGGCCGCCGGCTGCGGATGGAGTAGCCGTTCCAGTTCGGCGGTGGTCAGGATCACGTGAGCGACGTCGGGCTCACGAGGAACAAGACCACCCGTTGGGTGGTCTTGCTCCTCGATGTCCGCCGCATCGCCCTCGACCGGGAGCCGTCCCCCCGATTGGTCTCGGCTCCCCATCGCTATGTGTCCCCCCAGTTGGTTACCGGCCCCCCTCGGTGCCATCACCGTCGCCACCCGCCCCCCGACGGATGACGACGACGTCTCGCATAGTGCGCGATCGGGTTTAAGAACCGCTTAAATCGGTCGTCAAGGCCTCTACGCTGCCCATCCACGTGACCGGGAGCCTCGACATCCGCCTCTTGGGGCCGCTCGATGTCCGGCTCGACGGCGTGTCCGTCGAACTGGGCGGAGCCAAGCCGCGAGCGATCCTGGCCGTCCTGGCGCTCAACGCGGGCCGGGTGGTGTCCGTCGACCAGCTCGTCGAGGCCGGATGGGGGACCGAAGCGCCGTTGCGGGCGGTCAACTCCGTCCCCGTCTACATCTCGCAACTGCGCAAGGCGCTGGGCGCCAGCCGGATCGAGACTCGCAGCCCGGGCTACGCGCTGACGCTCGCGGCGAACGAGTCGGACCTCACCCGCTTCGAGGACCAGGTGCGGGCCGCGGGCATCGCCCGGAGTCGGGGCGACCACGCCGCCGCCGCGTCGTTGCTTCGCGACGCGCTGGCCTTGTGGCGCGGCCCGGTGCTCGCCGACCTCGACACCGAGGCGTTCTTCACCGACGTGGCCCGGCTCGACGAGGCGCGGCTCGTCGCGACCGAAGACCGGGTCGAAGCCGATCTCGCGCTCGGCGCTCACCACCACCTCGTCGGGGAGCTCGAGGCGCTGGTCACCGCCCACCCGCTCCGCGAGCGGATGCGCGCCCAACTGATGCTGAGCCTGTACCGGTCCGACCGCCAGGCCGAGGCGCTGCGTGCGTATCAGGAGCTGCGACGAGTGCTCGGCGACGAGCTGGGTATCGAGCCCAGCCGCGAGCTCGCGATGCTCGAGGAGGCGATGCTGCTCCAGCGCCCGGAGTTGGAGTGGCGGCCGGCGCCGGCTCCCGCCGCGTCGGTCGGCGGCTCTGGCGCTTCCGGCGCGCCGACGCAATCGCCGCGTCCGGGCCCGGCGATGCTGGCGACCGACGGCCCGTTCGTCGGCCGCGACGACGAGATCGGCCGGTTGCAGGAGATCTGGGACAAGGTGTGCGGCGGACGGCTGGAGCTGGCGCTGGTGGCGGGCGAGCCTGGCATCGGCAAGACGCGGCTGGTCGCCGAGTTCGCGGCGCGGGTCGCCGAGCACGGCGCCCTCGTCCTGTACGGCCGGTGCGACGATGACGCGCCCGTCCCGTACCGGCCCTTCGTCGAAGCGCTGCGCCTGTACGTCGAGGGATCGTCGACGGCCGAGCTGCGCGCGTTGAGCTTTCGCGTTCGCGAACTGGTTCGTGTCGTACCCGAACTGGCCGAACGCCTGCCCGAACTCGAGGTGCCGCGCGGCCGGGACTCGGACACCGAGCGCTACTTCCTCTTCGAGGCGGTCGTCGCCATGGTCTCGGCCGCGGCCGGCAACAGCCCGGTCCTGCTGATCCTCGATGACCTGCAGTGGGCGGACAAGCCCTCGCGGCTTCTCCTGCGCCACCTCACCCAGCGACTCATCGAGTCGCCGATCTTCGTGCTGGCGACCGGCCGCGACACCGACGCGCTTACCGAAGTGGATCGCGAGCGCCGCGCCCATCGCCTGCGGCTCGACGGGCTCACCGAGGCCGACGTGAGCACGCTGCTCAAGACCTGGAACGAGCTCGCGCCGTCTTCGCTGGCGCACGCGGTACACGCCGAGACCGACGGCAACCCGTTCTTCGTCGGCGAAGTCCTCCGCCACCTCAGCGAGTCGCGGGACGATGTTGACGCCGGCCGATTCGGGATTCCCGACGGCGTGCGCGAGTTGCTGCGGCGACGGCTCGATCGCCTGGGGGAGGAGGTGCATCGACTCCTTCACGTCGCCGCGGTCATCGGTCGGGAGTTCGACGTCGCCGTCCTCGAGTCGTTGAGTGATCTGTCGCCCGACGCGGTCCTCGACGCGCTGGAGGATCTCGAGCGGGCCGGGATACTCGTCGAGATGCAGCGGCCGGCCGGTCGCTACCGGTTCGCCCACAACCTCGTGCGTGAGGCGCTGTACGAGGAGCAGTCGCCTACGCGTCGCGCTCGGCTGCACCTTGACGTCGGTCAGGCTCTCGAGGCGGCGGCGGCCGGCCATCGAACGCTGCCGCTCGCCGAGCTCGCGCACCACTTTTCGATGGCGGCACCGCTGGGCGAAGCGGCGCGCGCGATCGACTACACGCGGCGCGCGGCCGACGACGCGGTGTCGCAAGCCGCATACGAGGGCGGTATCGCCCTGTATCGGCGAGCCCTCGACCTCGTCGGGCTGGAACCGTCGGCGGAGCGGGCCGAACTCCTGATCGCCATGGGCGACATCGAATGGCGCGTCGGCCAGACAGCGCACGCGCCGCGCACCTTTGCGGCCGCCGCTGCGATCGCGCGCGGCATGGGCGACGTGACGCTGCTGGCGCGCGCGGCGGTCGGCCAGAGCGGTGGCCATCTCCTGTACTTCTTCGAGTCGGGGATGGTGGACCGCGACGCGATCGATGTTCTCGAGGAGGCGCTCGCCGGCCTCGGTCCCGAGGACAGTTCATTGCGAGTCGAGTTGCTCGGGTCGCTCGCCCGGCTGTTGTATCTCGGTTCGCCGCTGGAGCGCCGCGCCGCGCTCATCGAGGAAGCGGTGGCGATGGCCGAGCGGATCGGCGATCCCGAGACGATCGCCGTCGCCCGCTTCCACGAGTACAACGCGCTGCGCACGCCGTACAACGCCCCGGCGCGACTCGAGCAGGCAACCCGCTTGTTGCACATGGCCCTCGAGCTCAACGACCGCGAGCTGCTGCTCACGTGCCACCTGTTCCGCGTGATGGAGCTGCTCGAGCTCGGCGACATCGACGGCGTCGACAGCGAGATCGAGCCGCAGCTCAAGCTGGCGGAGGAATTGCGTCAGCCCAACCTCGTTTGGATCACCACGTTGCACCGCGCCATGCGGTCGACGCTGGCCGGCCGATTCGAGGAGGCCGAGGAGCTGGCGCAAGAGGCGCTCGCCCTGGGCATGCAGACCGAGATGGCGTATCCGGCGCCGGTGTTCGGCGGTCAGATCGCGGTCCTTCGCACGCTTCAGGGTCGGGCCGATGAGATCGAGGCGCCGGTGCGGGCGTTGATCACCGGCATGCCGGACGTACCTGCGTGGCGCGCCGGCCTGGCGTTCGCGCTGGTCGAGTCTGGCCGCCTCGAGCAGGCCGCCGCCGCCCTGGCCGACGTGGCCGCGCCTGAAGACGTCCCCCGGGACATGTTCTTCACGGTGCATATGGCGTCGATGGCCGAGGTGTGTGCGGCGACCGGCGACGCCGAACGAGCCCGGCCGATCTACGACGCGCTCCTACCGCTGGCCGAGAACAACGTGACCTTGGTGCTGGGTGCGAGCTGCTGGGGCTCGATCGCCCACTACCTCGGCGTGCTGGCCGCGTGCATGGGTCGTCTCGACGACGCCGACGCGCACTTCCAGGGCGCGCTGGATCGCAATGGCCGCATGGGGGCGTGGCCGCTCGTCGCCCGGACCCAGGTCGCCTACGCCCGCATGCTCGTCGGCCGCGACCAGCCCGGCGATCGCGAGCACGCCGACTCGCTCCTCGACGCGGCCGAAGAGATCGCCGAGGAACTCCACATGATCTCCCTCGGCCTCAAGGCCCAGGAGCTCCGCAAGTCGTTGTAGCTAGCTCTTGTTCTTGGCTCTGATGAGATTGAGGGCGCCGCCGGCCCGGAACCAGTCGATGTGCTCGCCCGACATCGTGTGCAGCCCTTGGAAGTCGACGGTCGTGCCGTCGGGCCTCGTGATGCGGCACTGCACGGGCTTGTCGGGGGCCAGCTCGGCCAGGCCGAGAATCGAGATCCTGTCGTCCTCGCCGATCTCGTCGTAGGTCGTCGGGTCGGCGAACGTGAGGGGCAGCACGCCCTGCTTCTTGAGGTTCGTCTCGTGGATGCGGGCGAAGCTGCGCACCAGGATCGCCTTGGCGTCACGGAACCGCGGTTCCATCGCCGCATGTTCCCTTGACGAGCCTTCGCCATAGTTCTGGTCGCCGACGGCAACCCAGCCCACGCCGGACTCGCCCGCTTCCTTGGCGATCTGCGGGTAGGACTCGACCTCGCCGTGGATGAAGCACTTGCCCTCGCCGGTGAGACCGTCGCGGAACGCGTTGACCACGCCGAGGAAAAGGTTGCCGCTGATGTTCTCGAGGTGGCCGCGGTACTTGAGCCACGGACCCGCGGCCGAGATGTGGTCCGTCGTGCACTTGCCTTTGGCCTTCAACAGCACCGGAAGGTCGATGTAGTCGTTGCCGTCCCACGGCGCGAACGGTTCGAGCAGTTGGAGGCGGTCGCTGGTCGGGTTGACCACGACCTGCACGCTGCTGCCATCCGCCGGCGGCGCGAGGAAACCGGCCTCGCCGCTCTCAAAGCCACGGGACGGGAGCTCTTCGCCGACCGGCGCATCGAGACCGAGGTCGGCGATCGGGTCGCCGTCGAGCGTGCCGGTGAGCGCGTAGGCCATCACCGTTTCCGGTGACGTGACGAAACACAGCGTGTTGGCGCTGCCGTCGTTGCGCTTCGGGAAGTTGCGGTTGTACGACGTGACGATCACGTTGACCTGATCGGGCGTGACGTCGTCGCGCTGCCACTGGCCGATGCACGGACCGCACGCATTGGCGAGCACGGTCGCGCCGATCGCTTCGAGATCGGCGAGGAGCCCGTCGCGCTCGATCGTGGCCCGCACCCGCTCCGAGCCCGGCGTGACGAGCAGCGCGGTCTTGACCCGCATTCCCTTGGCCGCCGCCTGGCGGGCGAGCGACGCGGTGCGGGTGATGTCCTCGTACGACGAGTTGGTGCAGCTGCCGATCAGCGTGCTGCTGATCTCCAGCGGCCAGTCGTTCTCCTTGGCGTCGGCGGCCATGCGGCTCACCGGCCGCGCCCGGTCGGGGGAGTGCGGCCCATTGATGCGCGGCTCGAGCGTCGACAGGTCGATCTCCACGACCTCGTCGAAGAACTGCTGCGGATCACCGTCGACTTCGGGGTCCTCGCGGAGGTGCTCGCGCACCGCGTCGGCCCGGTCGGCCATGGCCTCGCGGCCGGTGGACTTCAGATAGATCGCGGCGTGGTCGTCGTAGGAGAACAGGGACGTGGTGGCGCCGATCTCGGCGCCCATGTTGCAGATCGTGGCCTTGCCGGTCGCGCTGATCGTCGCCGCGCCGGGACCGAAGTACTCCACGATCGCACCCGTGCCGCCCGCGACGGTGAGGACGTCGGCGACTCTGAGGATGATGTCCTTGGCCGACGTCCAACCGCTCATCTCGCCGGTGAGGCGAACGCCGATGAGCTTGGGCCAGCGCACACCGAACGTGGAGCCCACCATGACGTCGACGGCATCAGCGCCACCGACGCCGATCGCCACCATGCCGAGACCGCCGGCGTTGGGTGTGTGGCTGTCGGTGCCGATCATCATCCCGCCCGGGAACGCGTACTGCTCGAGGACGACCTGGTGGATGATGCCGCTGCCCGGTCGCCAGAACCCGATGCCGTATTTGGCTGAGACCGACTCGAGGAAGTCGTAGACCTCGCGGTTCGTGTCCTCGGCGACGGCCAGGTCGGCAACCGCGCCCACTCGGGCCTGGATAAGGTGGTCGCAGTGCACGGTGCTCGGCACCGCGACCTGCGGTAGCCCCGCGGTCATGAACTGAAGCAGCGCCATCTGCGCGGTGGCGTCCTGCATGGCGACGCGGTCGGGATACAGCTCCGCGTAACTGCGGCCCCGCTCGACTTCCTGATGCTCAGGATCGGCCAAGTGGTTGAAGAGGATCTTCTCGGCCAGGGTCAGCGGTCGGCCGAGCCGGCGCCGGCCGGTGGCGACGCGATCATCCAGGCGGGCGTAGACCTCGTCGATCAACTCGAGCGGGGTGCTGGCGGTCACTCCAGAAGTCATGATACAAGTATATAACAAGTGAGAGAGCTGCGATACAAGTCGATCGCCGAAGATCTGCGAGAGCGGATCGGTTCAGGTGAGTTCACCGCTGGTCACCTCCTGCCCAGCGAAGCCGAGCTAGGTCGAGCCTATGACGCCAGCCGGGTCACGGTTCGCAAGGCGCTCGAGTCCCTGCGCGACGACGGCGTCGCCGACGCGCGCCAGGGGTACGGCTGGTTCGTCGTCGGTGATCCCGTGCGCCAGACGCTTGGGCGGTTGGCCACCATCGAGGGCCAGCTCGCCGATCATGGCGTGCACGCCGAGCGCCACGTCCTCGACTTCGGCTTCGTCCGGTCGCCGCGGCGCGTGCGCGACGTCCTTGGTGTCGACGACGTGTTGCGCGTTCGCCGGCTCAACCGGGCGAACGGCGAGCCCTTCGCCGTCGTCACCGTGTGGGTGCCCGAGCGTCTTGGCGCCAAGCTGTCGCGTGACGCCGTCGAACGCTCGCCGATCTACGAGTTGCTGCCCGTGAAGTTGGGGGGCGCGACCCAGACGATTGGTGCGGCGGCGGCGACCGAACGCGACGCGGGATTACTCGAGGTGCCGGCGGGGGCGCCGCTGCTGCGGTGCGAGCGCACGACCTACGACACGCGGCGTCGCCCGGTCCTGTTTTCCGAGCACCTCTTCCCGGCGCTCCGCACCGAGTTCGTCGTAGACCTTCCCGCCGACGGCGTCGAGTCCTTCGCCCCTGCCGGTCTCCGTCTCGTCGACTGACCCGCCCGCTACGTTCGCGCCGTGCGGGGACACAGGATTCTGGTTGTGCTGTTGCTCGGGCTCACTGCATGCAGCAGCGGCGGCGGTAAAGAAGCGACCACGACGACGACGTCGAGCGAGCCGACGACGATTACGACGACGTCGAGCACCGGTGGTAGTCCGGGTGGCGTCAGCGGTCCGCAGATCTGGTTGCGGGCCGAAGCCCTCAGCGCGCCAGGCCGGCTGAGTACCTGGACCGACCAGACCGACAACCATCGCAACGCCACGCAGCCCGCCGCTGGGCGACAGCCCGAAGTCGTGGAGCAGGGGATCAACGGCCATCCTGCGGTGCGCTTCGACGGTGTCGACGACGGCCTCGCCATCGCGTTCGACATCAGTCCCGCGGGTCACCCGGATCTCACGATCTTCACGGTGTTCAGCAGTGACACCGATGCCAAGGAGTTGCGCAAGCTCTACGGCAATGACGATGGCGGCTACGACCGCGCCGTCGGGCTCGATAGCCGCGGGACGACGAACTACGTGTCGTTCGGCGGGGCGGTCCAGCCGTATTTCACGCTGACCGCCCAGGCGACCTACGTGACCAGCGACGTCTGGACGCAGAACCGGTTCGACGGGTTCGTGAACGGCGACGAGCGGGCCGACGGCCGATCGTTCGTGACCGGCGGCCAGCCAACGATGGCGCTCGGCGGCGTGCGCCCCGATATTGCGCACAGCGTCGAGCCTTGGAAGGGCGTGATCGCCGAGTTCATCGTGTACGACCGCGTTCTCACCGCCGCCGACCGTCAGCGCATCGAGACCTACTTGAAGACGAAATACGGGGTTCGCTAGCCGTACTGCTGCCAATACGCCCGGTCGGGGCGCTTGCGCTTCTGCAACAGGATGAACACGACGCCCCATGGGTCGCGGAACCACGACGTACGCAGGCCGGCGATGTCGGCCGCGCCGGTCGTGAGGAACTCGACGTCGTGTGTTTGCAGCTCCTCCATCGTTGCGTCGATGTCGTCGCACACCAGGCCGACGTGCGAGAGGCCCACGTCGGTGAAGTGCCGACCGTTGGCCGGTGATGCGGCATTCGGATACTCGATCACCTCGATGACGTGGTCACCCTCGGCGTTGCCGATGATGGCGGCCTTCACCGCCGGCGGGTCGGGCAACAGCTCGCCCATGTCGCGAGCGATCGAGTCGCCGTCCATCAAGAAGGGCGGCGACAGCACTTGGAGTCCGAGCACCGACTCGTACCACGCGACGGCGGCGTCGATGTCGGAAACGCAAATCGCGGTGTGGGCGAGTCGCAGGTTCATCGGGTCGGATCTCCTTCGGCGATGGCCCGGGCCCGTTCGACGACGGCGTCCACGCGGCTGCGGTCAGTAAGGACGTAGAAGCGTTCCGTGTAGATGGCGTCGAGCACGAGATCGGCGACCGCCGACGGCGCCATGCCTTTGGCGTCGAGGAACGCCTTCACCTGGTCGCTGCTGCGCGCGCCGGCCGGCTTGGTCGCCCGATCAGGACGGTTCCGTTCACTGTCGTAGATCCGCGTCTGCACCGGACCGGGGCAGAGGACCGATACGCCAACGTCGACGCCCGCGGCGCGCAGGTCGGCTTGGAGGACCTCGGACAGGGCCACGACTGCGTGCTTCGACACCGCATAGGCACCGCCGCCCGGCGTCGGCGCCAAGCCTTGCATCGAGGACGTGTTGACGACATGACCCTCGCCCTGGGCGACGAGGCCGGGTACGAAAGTACGGACGCCGTGGATCACTCCCCACAGGTTGACGTTGAGGACCCACGCCCATGTGCGTTCGTCCAGGTTCCACACCGGGCCGCTGGTACTCACGCCGGCGTTGTTGATCACGATGTGCGTGGCACCGAACGCGGCCAGCGTGGCGTCACGGAGGGCCTCGACCTGCGCCGCCTCGGTCACATCGGTAACGACGGCGATGACCGCGGCGCCGGCCGCCTCGAGCTCGGCCCGCGCCGTCTCGAGTGGCGCCGCTTCGATGTCGGCGATGGCGAGGCGCACGCCCTCGGCGGCGAGCCGATCGGTCAGGGCCCGCCCGATGCCGCTCGCCGCGCCGGTGATGACCGCGACCTTGCCGGCCAGGTCGCGCATCAGTCGTCCAAGCCGACGAGGCGGGTCAGCAACGCGTCGGCGGTGCCGCCCCGCTCCTCGCCGACGATCGCCCCGTCTCGGAGGAACACCGTGCGGTCGGCGACCGCGGCAACTGCCGGGTTGTGCGTGACCAACACCGTCGTCTGGCCGCCCTTGTGCAGCGCGCGGAAATGATCGACGACCTGGACGCCGGACCGATGGTCGAGGTTGCCCGTCGGCTCGTCGGCGAGCAGGACGGCGGGCTCATTCATAAGGGCGCGGGCGATGGCGACGCGCTGCTGCTCGCCCCCGGATAGCTGTGAGGGCAGCTTGCCGCGCGCCGCGCTCAGGCCCAGCCCGTCGAGCAGCGCGTCGGCCCTTTCGTTGGCCGTCGCGGTGGGCCGCCCGTCGATCACCGCCGGCAGCGCCACGTTCTCGAGCGCGGTGAGGACGGGGACAAGGTTGAAGAACTGGAACACGAAGCCCACGCGGTGACGCCGGATGCGCGTCAACTCGTCATCGGCCAGCTGGCTCAGCGACGCGCCTTCGACCAACACCTCGCCGCGTGTGGGCGTATCGAGCGCTCCCAACATATGGAGAAGGGTCGACTTCCCGCAGCCGGACGGACCCATGATCGCCACGAATTCGCCGCTCTCAACCGTGACATCCACGCCGCGGAGCGCGTGCACGGCGAGCCCGTCGAGTGCATATTCCTTCTCGAGGGCGCGGGCTTCGAGGACAATTGCCACCATCTCTCGTCTAGCAGGCCCGATGGGGTTCCGATCGATCCGGCGCAGGCCGGGTCGGTTCGCGCTGACGGCAGTTGGCGTGGCGCTGGGTGTCGGCGTGTTGTTCGCCGTCCTGATCACCAACTCGACGATCGACGAGGGGATGGACCGGTTCGTCCGCACCACCGACACGCCGATGATCGAGATGAGTGCGGCCGGCGGGTACGAGACCGACATGCCGGCTGCGGTGCTCGGCCAAGCCGCAGCGTTGCCGGGTGTCGTGGACGTCACCGGCGGCACCGGCGTCGGTGTGCACATCCCCAATGCGCCCGACGACAAGGAGGGTCTCTTTCTCTACGGCGGCCTGTTGCGCAACGGCTCGGCCTCTCCGCCCAAGCGCAAGCGGGAGGGCAGCGACATCATCACCCGCGGCCGGGACGCCGCGGACGACAAGGACGAGGTCGTCCTGAGTGAAGCGGTGGCCTCGCAGATGCACGCGAGCCGAGGGAGCAGCGTTGAATTCGTCGCCCCGACGGGCCGGATCCGGCTCCGCGTCGTGGGAATCACTGTCCGTCGCGACGGCCGTCCTCACGACGACCGGTCGGCGGCCACCTCGTACCCGACCGCGCGGCGTCTCGTCGGCCGGGGCGAGGTCGTCAACTTCGGGACCATCCGACTTGCGTCGGGTACCGATGCGGCGCAGTGGATCGCCGATCACGGCGCCGCGTTCGGCGCCGCGGTCCAGCTGACGAGCTCGGGCGTCTTTGCCGACGCGTTCCGTGACGTCATCGGCAGCGGCAAGGCCGCACTCGGCGGTCTCGCCGGCGTGGCCTTGTTCGTGAGCGGATTCATGATCTTCCTGACGCTGTCGATGAACGTCGCCGAGGCGGCGGCCGTCCACGGCACGATGCGCGCCGTCGGCGCCAGTCGCGGCCAGATTCGCCGCACCGTCCTTACCGATGCGCTGGCGCTCGTCCTGCTGTCTACGCCCGCCGGTTTGGTGTTCGGGCTGCTCGCCGCCAACCTCACGATCCGGCTCACGCGGGCGGCGTACGGGCTTCCCAGTCTGACGATGACCGTGCGTCCGATCTCCGCGGTTGTTGCGCTGCTCGTCGGCGTCGGGGTGACGCTGGCCGCCGCGATGGTGCCCGCGCAGCGCGCCGCCGCGGTGGCGCCGGTCGTCGCCATCCGCGGTGCAGGGGATGAGCGACCGGGTGCGGGCCGCCTTTGGATCGCCGGCCTGGCCGCGATCGTGGCCGGCTTCGTCGTGGTGTTCGCGTCCAGCCAGAAGCGAGTCGACGTCGGCTCGAGCTTCATCCTGTTCGGTGCCGTCCTGGTCGTCCCCGCGATCATGGGCCCGATTGCCGGCGTCGCCGGCTTGCTGACGCGGCGCCTGGCGCGCGGCGTCGGCACCGTGGGCGTCCTGCACCTGCGCAAGGAGCCGCGCCGATCGGCCTACACGCTGGCTTTGGTCATGGTCGTGCTGGCGATGGTGTTCGCGACGGGAGCGGTGCACTTGTCGCTTCGCCGCAACTTGACGTCGGCATTGGCTCGGCAGTTTCCCGCCGATCTCGCGGTGTATGGCGCGGGACGTCTCGACGCACCACTGCGCGAGACGATCGCGACGACACCCGGCGTTGACGCGACGACGCCGCTGTGGTTCACCCGGACGTACCAACGCACGCCGACGGCGGCGAACGTCGACTTGATGGTGCTCGACGCCCCGACGTTCTTCGCGGTCCAGAGTGTTGCGTGGCGCGAGGGGTCCGACAGGGCGGCGCGCGCCGCATTGACACGCGGCGGCGCGGTGGCGATCCCTGACGGCACCTCACGGCGCCAACGCGTCCATCGGGGCGACACGATCAGCCTCGACACGTCGAGCGGCGCTCGCGAGTTCGTCGTCGCCGGTGTCTACGTGTCGTCGCAGTCGAGATCGCCCGTACTCGTAGGTGCGGGCGACGGCACGCGGCTGTTCGGCGTTGAGGTGCCAACGGCGATCGCGGCAACAGTGAAGCCCGGGTTCCGCGTCGACGCGGTCAAGACGGCGATCGAGCGTCGGGCCCCGGGGCTGGTGTTCGTGCGGTCGACCAGTGCGCAAAAGGCCGACTACCTCAGAGGTCAGACCCAGTTCTTCAACCTCGTGTATGCGCTGGTGCTGATCGCGCTCATCATGGGCATGCTCGGCGTCACCAACACGCTGGCGATGGCGGTCCTGCGCCGGACCCGCGAGATCGGCGTGCTGCGGGCCGTCGGCACCGAGCGACGCCAGCTGCGGCGGATGGCGCTGGTGGAGGCGATGACGCTCGGGCTCACGGGTTTGGCGCTGGCGATCCCGCTGGGTGTGGTCCTGTCGGTCACCGTGCTGCAGACCGTGACGCGGACGCTCGGCACCGCGGTCGAGTACATCTTCCCGTGGCCCATGTTCGCGGTCATCGGCCCGATCGCCGTGCTCGCCGCCGCGCTTAGCGCCGTCGTCCCCGGCCGCCACGCCGCCCGCGTCGACCCCGCCCGCGTCCTCCGCTTCGACTAGCCCTCCAGACCCACGTGTCGGTGTCAGGTTGCGGTTTTCGTTGCTCTCGCACCGACACGTCTGGGTGGACGGGCGTGGCTACGCTCGCCCCATGCGATGGCTACGGCTGGGCCTCGTCGGCGCGGTGCTGCTCCTGGGCGGGCTAACGATCGCCCCAGCGGCCGGCCAGAACGCAAACAAGCAAATCAACATCACCGGCCCTCCGTTCGCGTTCGACCCAGCGGGTGCGCAGATCGATAGCGGGCTCTCTTTCCTCTTCGAGAATCGGACTACCGAGGAGCACAACATCGTCTCTGCGGAGTTCACGCGCCACGTCAACGCGGGTATCGAGCAGCGATCACAGCCCGTCCAGATCTCGGGCGGACCACGGACGATCGCCTATCACTGCACCATCCACGACTCGATGACAGGGTCCCTCCAAGTAGTCGGATCGACTCCGGCGGCTACGTCGACGACCGTTGCGGCGTCACCGGCGACGACTCGAGCAGGCGTGACGACGACGCGGAAGGGAGCGACGACCATCGCGACCACCGGAACGTTCGATACGCAGACCAGCGTGCTCGATACGACGACGAGCGAGCCCGCCAGCTCGACGACCGCGGCGCCACTCGCGATCAAGGAGGCGAGCAAGGGCGGCGGTACGAGCAGCGCGGCGATCGCCGGCATCCTCGTGGCGATCGTCGCCGTCCTTGGCGGCGGCGCCTATGCCCTCTATCGCCTGCGTGGCGCAGGCAACTAACTACGCTCGACGCATGCGCTGGATACGGCTCGCTGTCGCTGGTTTGTTGGTGCTCGCCGCGATCGGCTTCGCGGCCTTCCGCGTCGAAGCGGCCCAGAAAGACGTACACGTCGTCAATACGGTAAATCCGACGATGCCATACGCGTTCTCGCCCGCGACCCAAGCTGTCAACGCTGGCGACACGGTGCAATGGATCAACGACACTGGCACCGACCACCGCGCAGTAGCGAACGACGGTGCGTCGTTCGATGTCGCAATCGACTCGAGCGGTGGAGCATCGGGACCGATTAGCGGGCCCACGCGCGACATCGCATACCACTGCAGCATCCACCCGTACATGACCGGCACCATCCACGTAACCGCGACAACAACGACGGCGAAGGCGACGACGACGGTGAAGCCGACGACATCGACCTCACGGCCGACGTCGACGTCGCGCGCGACGACCACGTCGACGGCGACGATCACCACCGACACGCTGGGCCTCGACACAACGACGTCGGAGGACACGACGTCGACTACCGGCGGTCAGGTGTCGATCAAGACCGGCGGCGGTGGCACCAACGGCGCCGCCGTCGCCCTACTCATCGTCGGGATCCTCGGTGTGCTCGGCGGCGGCGGGTACGCGATCTACCGCCTGCGCTCCGGTCGCTTCTAGAGCTTCGGCCAGCGGCTTTCGCTCGGTCCGGGACGGCGGCGGTTCTCGCCCAGCGCCCACGTTCGGCGCCACGCGCCGGCCGGTGGTCCGGTCATCGATGGCGTCGTCCCGGCGGCGGCGCGGCGTCGCGCGGTCCACCAGTCGGTTCCCTGCTCGTCGGCGAGCATGGAGACGGCCGCCTCGATGCGCGACGTGAAGCGCCGCGCATCCTCGTCGGCGGTGGGGCGAAGAGGCGTGCCGAACGTGACCGTGGTGGTCGACGGCTTGAGTGTCTTGGCGCCGCGTCGGAGGATGCGCCGGGTCCCCTCGATGTGGACGGGCACGACCGGTGCGCCACATCGCAGCGACAGGTAGGCGGCGCCGCCCCGGAACGGCTGTGCCCAGCCATCGGGCGAACGGCCGCCCTCGGGGTAGATGATCACCGACCACCCGTCGGCGATCAGTTCGGCGGCCGAGTCGGCGGCCCGTCGCGACACCTTCGTGCGTTCGATCGGTATCGCGTTGAGGACGAACGCGAAGGCGGCACCCTTGGCTCGCGTGTCGAAGAAGTAGTCGGCCGCCGCCGCGACGATTGTCCGATGGCGGAATCGCGACGGTAGGGATGCGAGCAACAACGCAGTATCGACGTGACTCGCGTGATTGGCGGTGAAGATCGCGGGCGCTTCGAGGCCCTCGATGCGATCGAGCCCTGCGAGTTCCGGCGAGGCCAACGCCCGCACCGCCGGTCGGGTCACGCCGTCGAGCACCAAGGCACGGGCGAGGCGTACGGGGTACCGGCGGGCCCATTCCGTCTCGAACGCCATACCCGTGCGCCGCTTGACGGGGGGGCGGGCGACCCCGCCGGGCCAGGTCGCGGCACGGTAGGGAAAGCGCGACGGCAACCTCACGTCACGTCGGCGATCATCAGCGGCGGGAGGTGCAGGTGCGTAATGCTGGGATCGCGCCCGACGACGTCCTCGGCCATCTCGAGCGCGTCCCGCAGCGTCGATGCCGGCTTGAACCCGAGGCGGCGGACCGATCGCGTCTCGCCACCAACCACGATCACGCCGCCGAGGTGCTCCAACGCGTGCGCGCCCCAGTACCACATATAGAACGGATGGACGCCGTGGTACGCGTGGCTCGTGCGGTACAGGTGGATGTACCAAGGGTCGGTGGCAAACTGCTCCTCGTACTTGGCTTCGATCTCGAGCGGGTCGGTGGTTTCGGCCAACACCTCCTCGAAGAAGTCGATGTAGCTCGGGTGGTGCACGGGGTGGAACTCCCACGGCGTGGGGTGACTCATGATCAGGACGCCGCCCTCGCGCACGACCGGTTTGCCGCGGTACAGGTTGAAGAAGTAGCCGAGCCCGAGACACATCACGAGGATTGGGTTCATCACCGAGTTGACGTTGTACGGGCAGATGTACGGCAGGCCCATCGTCACGATGTCGGTCTGGCCGTCGACCGGGACCAGCTGCTGCTTGTACACGTTGGCGGTCGTGAGCTCGTGTACCGGTTCAACCGCGCCGGCCTGCACGCTGGTGATGTCGTGCGGTGCCTTGATCGAGTGGAAGATGTTGCGGGCAATACGCGCCGGTGTCCGTTGCAGCGACTTACTCGTCGCGAGAAAGCCGGCTCGGTCCCGCCAGTTCCATTCCCACTCGCGCCGCTGTAGGAAGTTGAACTGGTCCGGGAACGTGTCGCTGTTGAGCGTCGTCTCGATCTGGAAGACCTTCACGCCCTGGGCGGCGATGTGGCGGCCAATTCGCCAGTTGGACGAGTGGAGCTCGGACTTGTGCTGGTCCATGAACGACCGGCTGTGCGTCATCGTTCGCACGTTGTGGTGATGTCGCAGGCTGCGGTACGAGGCCAAGCCGGTGGCCACGCTCTTGTGGCCGCCGTCCATGGCGACGAGGTTGATGTTCACGTAGACGAGCAGGTCGCTGGTGGCCGCCCGCTTGTTCAGCTCGACGTCCTCGCCCTGCTCGGTGGTGCCGAGGTGGATGAGGTTGTCGGGATCCTCGGCGTCGTGCTGGGTCAGCAGGCCGTGCGGTTCGAACGCGTCGTACACGCGGTCACCGATGGCGTGGCGCAACTCGGCTTCCGTCATGCGCCGGTGAAGCGCGAGGGCCACGATCAGCTGCACGTCGTCGACGCCCGCCGCGGCGGCCATCTCGAGGACGGCTTCGATGACGCGCTGGCGCACGTCGGGCTGGCGCATCGGCGGCAGGGGGAGCGACACGTCGTCGAACGCGATCGTGAGCTTCATTCCCGGTTTGAGCAGCGTCGGCAGCGGATCGCTGTCGATCGGGTTGAGCAAGGCTTGGCGGATCGCGCTGTCGCTGTCCTCGAGCGCGGGTAGCGCCTCCGGCGGGTACAGGACGCGGCTGCCGACCGGGAGCCGCTCGAGGCGGAAGCCCTCGCCATGCCAGAACAGGGTCGGCGGAGTCGAACGGTCGACGTCGAGGACGAACCCCGGTCGCGGCATCAGCGCCCTCTCTCGTTGCGAAGATCGAACGCGACTTTGACGGCGCCGCGGCGACCGGCATTGGCCGCGTGTTCGATGGCGTCGCGGTAGCGGTGCAGCGGGTACAGCGCGGAGACGAGGCGGCCGAGATCGCGCGCCTCGACCAACTCGAACGCCTTGGTGAAGTCGTCGTCGGTGTACGCGTAGGTGCCGCGCAATGAGACCTCGCGGTGCCACAGCGACGTGAGATCGACATTGACCGACCCGGGCATCCCCACGAGATGGACGGTACCTCCCGGCGCCACGACCCTGAGCGACTGGGCCAGGGAGGCGTCGTTGCCGACGCAGTCGATCACCGCGTCAGCGCCGCACGTGAGCTGGTCTCGCAGCTGGAGCGACTGCGTCGCCCGGCGAATGCTTCGTTCGAGCCCGTCGGGCTCGACGATGACGTCAGCGCCCAACTCACGCGCCAACGCCTTCTGCTCGGGATGCTTGGCGGCGACGATCACGAGGTGCGGCGCCCCGAAATAGCGCAGGGCGGCGACCGTGCACAGCCCGAGCGTGCCGGCACCGATGACGGCGATCGTGTCCTCGGCGACCGCAGCCGCCGCGTGGACCGCGCAGGCGGCCGGTTCGACCATCACCGCCGCCTCGTCGCTCAATGAATCGGGAACCCGATGCAGCTGGCTGGCGTGGGCCACCAACGAGGTCGACCAGCCGCCGCCGGTATCGCTGCAGTACCCGGTCTGGAGCCCGGGCTCGAGATGGCCGAACGCAGTGCGCTCGCAGCGATTGCTATCGCCACGGGCGCACCAATCGCATACCGGCGTGATGCCCCGGGTCACGCACGTGAGCGTCGGCCGCACGACGACGCGCGTGCCGTCGTCGAGGTCGCCCACGATCTCGTGACCGGGCACGAACGGGAAACTGACGATGGGCTCGAAGTAGCGCGAGCTGTGGCCGTCGATCGTCGCCAGGTCCGATCCGCAGATGCCGGCGAGGCGCGGCCGTACCCGATGCCACTCGTCGCCCGGCAGCTCCGGCGGGTCGACGTCGGCGAGCGAGAGCGGACCGACGCGAGCGCCGGCGCCCGGCGACAACCCGCCGGCAACGCGGGCCGCCGCGTAGCGAGGCAGCGAACGCTCGAACAGGAGCGCTCTCACAGGCGAGCTCCGCGCATCGGGAGCAGCGGGCGGGGCGCGCCAGCGGCCTTGGCCCAGTGTTCGACGGGCCAGCCCCGCTTGCGGGCGATCGTCGCCAGCTTGGCCTCGGGATTGACCGCGACCGGATGGCCGACCGCCTCGAGCATCGGGAGGTCGCTGGCCGAGTCGGCGTAGGCCACCGATTCTTCGAGGCGCAGCCCTTCGGCGTCGGCGTACTCGGCCATCACCATGGCGCGCGCCTCGCCGGTCGGCGGACCGTCGATCAGTTCGCCGGACAGGCGGCCGTCCCGCTCGTCGAGTCGCGCGCAGACCACGTCGTCGAACAGCGGGCGGAGCGGCTCGATCACGAAGTCGAGGGCGCCGGTGATGAGGATCGTGCGGTGGCCGCGAGCGCGGTGAGCGCGCACCCGACGAATGCCGCCAGGAAACGCCTTGAGGAGGATGTGATCGCTGAACAGTTCCCACGCGTCCTCGCGCACCTGGTTGGCCGGCGCGCCGGCGTATCGCCGGTAAAAGTGACGGAGGAAGTCGCCGCGGTCGCGGCGGTCGAGGGCGAGAAGGCCGGGTGCCTCGCGCAACGTCTTCAACGTGAAGCGCACGCGCTCGTCGCGCGGAAGATGCCGCGTCGCAAGCCACGCGTACGACTCGACGACGTTGGACGCGATCAGCGTGTTCTCGAGGTCGAACGCCGCGAGGTGGCGTTCGGGGGCCAACGCGGCCCGGCGGCCGCGGGTCGTGCGGTCGGGGCCGGTGCGCTTGTCGGCGGTAGTGCGGACGCGGGCGTGCACGACGATCGACGGCAGGTGGATCGACTGCACGTAGTGCGTCCAGTCGATGACCGCCGGATCGAAGCCGAACGGGAACTGTTCGTGCAGCGCGACCAAACGGTCGACCGAGAAGATCGCTTCGGTCTCCGCGTAGGCGCCGTAGAGCTCGACGTAGCCCAGCGCCCGCTCGGCCTGGGCGCGCTGCTCCTCGAAGCGCGACGACAGTTCCGCTTGGCGACCACGGATCGGCAAGGCGTTGGCCGCTTTCTCCGCCGCGCCGAGGAGCCGCGTGGCGCGCTGGAGCTGCCGCTGCACGCGACCGCGGCCGGGGAACGACCACTCGGGGACGACGATCGGCTGGCCGTCGCTGTCGTACAGCGGGTGGGCGATGAAGAACTCGCGCACGAGGTCGACGAGACGGCGGTAGTACAGCGGGTTGCGGGCGCCCGACGCGACCTGGAACACGTCGGGCCCGTCAGCGAGTGGCCCGCGCGCGGCGACGCCGAGGATGGCGGCGACGACCAGGTCGACCGGGATGACGTCGACCACGCCCTCGGGAATGCCGGGAAACTCTCGGAGGAGACCGCGGGCATACGAGATGATCACCGGCTCGGCCATGCGGAAACCGCGGATCCACCCGGGCCGTGGCTCGAGCAGCGCCGATTCGATGATCGACGGCCGCACGATGGTGACGGGGCGGCCGCCGGCATTTTCGAGCAGGGCGCGCTCGCCGAGTGCCTTCGTGTAGGCGTAGGCGTCGGGCCAGCCGAGGCCGCGGGCACGAGCCCGTCCCAGCTCGACGAGCTGCTCCTTGACCCACTCCTCACGCAGCTTCTCGGTCTTCGCAGCGAGCAGCGGTGTACCCGCGGCACCGAGTTCGCGCCGCGCCGCTGAGTGGAAGCGAGCGAGAGCGTCGGGTTGACGGCTCGCGGCGTCGGTGTCGGCGCGCGCTCGTCGGGCGGCGGCGACCTCGCCCCGCCAGTCGACCTCGGTCGCGAACGGCGTCTCGGGGAGCAGCGCTTCTGGAGCGGTGCCGCGGCGTGTCCCTGCCACGTACGCGGTCGAGACGGCGATTAGGTGCGCGGTGCTGCCGGCCGCGTTGAGGGTCTCGGCGACGCGCGTCGGCCCGAGCAGGTTGATCTCGACCGCCGCGTCCAGGGGCGAGTCGAAGCTCACCGTCGCCGCCGAGTGAACGACGACGTCGCAACTCGCGAACGCGGCGCGGTCGTCGTCGCTGAGTCCCAGGCCATCGACGCCCACGTCGCCGGTGACGACAGTGAGGCGCTCGGCTATCGCGGCGTCAAAGTCGTCGACCTCGCTGCGCAACCGATCGAACGCGTCGTTGCGGAGGATCTCGCGCCGGACGCGATCGGCCGCCGGGCTGCGGCGCCCGGCACGGACGAGCAGCACGACGTGTGTGTCGGGCGCGGAACGGAGGAGGCGCTCGACGAGTGCGGTGCCGAGGAAGCCAGTAGCGCCGGTAACGGCGACGCGCTTACCGGCGAGGGCCTCGGCGATCTGCATCGACCTCTTGTCTACCAGCGCGGACCAGCCAGAAGGCGAGGCCGGCGTAAGCGATGCCGAACAGTGCGGCGAATCCCCACGGTCCAAACGTGGTGATGAACGCAGCGAAGGCCGTCGCGACCCGATGGCGCCGCAACGCGCCAAGCGCGATCGCGCCCGTCATCGCCAAACCGATCGCGAGGAGCACCGTCGAATTGAGGCGCAACGCAACGAAGCCGACCGCGCCCGCGCCTGCGATGACGAGGGCGACGCGCTGTTCCCGGTCGGTTAGCGGAGCAGCCAGGGCCGGATGACCGCGACCGTTGCTTCGGGGTGGTCGGGATCCATGTAGAGGTCGATTGGGTCGTTGGGCGGACCAGCGGGCGCGGGCTGGACGATGGACGGTCTGTCCTTGGGCGAGCTGAGCGCTTCCTGGAGGCCGAGGACGACAGCGGTGAGGACCGCGCCGCTCGCCGTGCGTTTACGCCAACGAGCGACGGGCGTCACCGGCTCAACGAAAAACTCGGTGTCGTCCACCGGGTCAACCGTACACACTGGGTCATGCCGTCGAAGGAGACCCACTGGCCACTGTTCGGGCTTCGTGTGCGGACGCCGCGCCTCGAGTTGCGGTACCCCGATGATGACGACGGCGTGGCGTTGGCCGAGCTGGCGGCGCGAGGGATCCACGATCCGGATTGGATGCCATTCGCGATCACGTGGACCGACGTCGAGTCCCCGCAATTGGAACGCAACAGCCTCCAGCATTACTGGTTGCTGCGGGCGCAGTGGACGGCCGACAACTGGCACCTCCCGATGGCCGTCGTTGTCGACGGTGCGATCGTCGGCACCCAGGCGGTCGCCGCCGAGAACTTCGCCCAGACGAGGGTGGCCCATACCGGTTCCTGGCTCGGTCGGGCGCACCAGGGCCAGGGCATCGGCAAGGAGATGCGCGCCGCCATCGTCCACCTGGTCTTCGCTGGCCTCGGGGCCGACATCGCCGACAGCGGCGCCTGGCACGACAACGGTCCGTCGCTCGGCGTATCTCGATCCCTGGGATACGAGGAGAACGGCGAGGACATCGTGATGCGACGGGACGTTGCCGATCGTCAGATCCGGCTGCGGCTAACCCGTGAGCGGTGGGAGCGCCAGCGGCGGACCGACATCGAGATTGAGGGGCTCGATCCCTGTCGCGCGATGTTCGGCGCGGTGTAAAACATCCAGCGGGCTCACATGCACCGGAGAGTGGCTGATGGAATTCGCACTCGATGAGTACAAGCAGCGCACGGACCGGCTGCGGATAGACGACCTCGACTTCGACACGTTTCGAGACGTGCCGCTGGATGCCGACACGCTGCGGTGTCTGCGGTACATGCACGACGTGGAGTTCCACACCGTCTGCTACCTCCGCGACCTGCTCCTCACACCGGCGCACCATGACCCGGAGATCACGACGTTCCTCACGTTCTGGAACTTCGAGGAGTACTGGCACGGCGAAGCGCTGGGCAAGGTGCTCGAGGCCCACGACGAACCTGCCGGCGCCGTACGGGTCGCCCGGGTCCGGGAGCGGCTGGGGTGGCGCGACCGCATCCGCCCGTCGCTCACGACCTTGTCGTCGGCCTTGGTCGGCCGGGCCTACATCGCAGTGCACATGACATGGGGCGTGATCAACGAATGGTCGACGCAGGCCGGCTACGCACGGCTGTCGGCCCAGGCCAAGCACCCGCTGCTCACCGAGTTGCTCACCCGGATCATGAAGCAGGAAGGCCGCCACATCGACTTCTACGGATCGGAAGCCGAGAAGCGACTGAGCGACAGCACCAAGGCGCAGCGCATCACCCGGTTCGCGCTCAAGCATTTCTGGGCGCCGGTCGGCACCGGCGTGATGCCGCCGACGGAGTGTCGCTTCCTGATCAACCACCTGTTCAACGGGCCCGACGGTCAGACCGTCGCCGAGCGCATCGATCGCCGCGTCGACCGCCTCCCCGGCCTCGCCGACCTCCACCTCGCCACCACCGCCCGCACCAAGTACGCCGCCGCCTAGCGGCGAATGCGCACGAAGCGCCCCGCCCAGGGCGGCTCGTGCGCATTGGCGCGTGGTTAGGGGTCGATGAGGACGCCGGGGTTGAGGATGTTGGCGGGGTCGAGGGCGGACTTGGCGGCGCGGAGGGCGGCGGCGAAACCGTCGGGCCGCTGGCGGTCGTACCAGGGCCGGTGATCGCGGCCGACCGCGTGATGGTGCGTGATCGTCCCGCCGTGGGCGATGACGGCGTCGGAGGCGGCGCGCTTGATCTCGTCCCACTGCGATAGCTCCGAGCCGGCCCGTCCCGGTGCGAGGAACGTGAAGTACGGCGCCGGTCCGTCCGGATAGACGTGGGTGAAGCGACACGTGACCCAGCCGCCGCCGCACACGTCGCCCAGGACGCGTTCGACGGCCTCGACCACACCCGCATGCAACGCCGGGAACGCCGACCACGTGCACGCGGTCTCGAACGTGTCGGCGATCACGCTCATGGCGACCATGGCGTCGCGTCCGTACGGCGCGCGCAGGAACGACGACCGCCACGCGCCCGCGGCACCTTCGCCCGATGACGACCGGATGCCCTCGGGGACGGAGCCGCCATGGTCGGCGCACAGCTCAACGGCCCGGGCGATCCACGCGTCGACCGGATGATCAGCGGATTCGAAGCCGAGGACGAGCAGCGCACTGCCGTCGACGACGCCGGCCGATGTCATCGCTTCGCCGGGATCGAGCAGCCGGCAGTTCGCGGGGAACAGCCCGGCTTGGCTGACGGCGCGCGTCGCCGCCACACCGTCGTCGAACGACGCGAACCGCACGGCGGCCGATCCGCGGAACGTGGGCCGATCCTGCACGCGCATCCACGCCTCGGTGATCACGCCGAGGATCCCCTCGGACCCGAGGAACATTCGATCGGGCGACGGCCCGGCACCGGATCCCGGCAGGCGGCGAGACTCGACGACGCCGGTCGGTGTCACCACGCGCATCGACTCGACGAAGTCGTCGATGTGCGTGTAGTTGGTGGCGTAGTGACCGCCCGATCGCGTCGCCAACCAACCGCCGAGGGTGGAGAACTCGAAGCTTTGCGGGAAGTGGCGCAACGTGTAGTTGTGCGGCCGCAGCTGATCCTCGAGCGCGGGACCGAACACACCGGCCTGCACGCGTGCCGCCCGCGACTCGTTGTCGATCTCGACGACGGCGTCGAGCTTCGAGAGGTCGAGTGAGACGGCGCCCGCCAGCTCTGTGCCGCCGCACACCGAGGACCCGCCGCCGTAGGGAACAACGGGCACCCCGGCGCTCGAGCACCAGTCCAGGACATCGACGACGTCCTGCTCGTGACGCGGGAACGCGACGAACGAGGGCGCGGGCGATAAGTCACCGGCAAAGGCGCGCACCGCGTCGCGGTAGGCCTTCCCGTAGGTGTGTCCGGCGCGGTCGAAACGATCGACGGAGCAGATCTCGGCCAACGCCGCGGGTGGCTCGACACGCGGAGGTGGCAACTCGACGGCGTCGAGCGCGGGCGCCTCGCGCAGCACACGTTCTTCGAAGCCCGGCCGGGTCGCCAACGCCGCGGCCAGGTTGGCGGCCTGGTCGGCGTTGAGCGCTTGGTCTTCCCAGCCCCAGCCCCACCACGAACGGCGTCGCCCGTCGGTCACGCGCCCGACGGTAGCGTCGGCGCCGATGCTCGAGGCGGCCATCTTCGACATGGACGGGCTGCTTGCCGACACCGAGCCCTTGTGGCACGAGGTCGAGTGCGCGGCCTACGCCGAGGTCGGCCTCGCGATCACGGCGGAGGAATGCATGTTGACTATGGGCCTGCGCGTCGACGAGGCGGTCGCGTTCTGGTACGCCCGCACGCCGTCGATGACGGGCTCCCCGGAGGAGTTGTGCGGTCGGATCGTCGAGCGGATGGTGGCCGCCATCGCGACTCGCACCGCGCCAATGCCGGGTGCGCTCGAACTCATCGATCGGATGCAGGCGCGCGGCTGGGGCCTGGCCCTGGCGTCGTCGTCGCCCTACGCGATCATCGACGCGGTCCTGACGCGCTGCGGTCTGCGCGCGGCGTTCTCGGTCGTGCACTCCGCCCAGGACGAGGAGCGCGGTAAGCCCGACCCGGCGATCTACCTGACCGCGGCGGCCAAGCTCGGGGTGGCCCCGACCGCGTGTGTGGCGCTCGAGGACTCCGTCAACGGGATGGTGTCGGCCAAGGCGGCGCGCATGCAGGTCATCGCCGTTCCCATGCCGGCGCATCGCGCCGAGCCCGCATGGGGTCTGGCCGACGTCGTGGTCGACTCGCTCGTCGATGTCGACGACGGCGTTCTCGAACGCCTCGCCGGGGGATAAGAATCTGCCCATGGAGGACGTCGAGAAAGTAGAGAAGTCCGACGACGAGTGGCGGGCGCAACTGAGCCCGGAGCAGTACCAAGTCCTGCGCCACCAGGCGACGGAACGACCGTTCTCGGGGAAATACGTCGAGAACCATGACGACGGGTCGTACCGCTGCGCGGGGTGCCACACCGTGTTGTTCACGTCCGACACCAAGTTCGATTCCGGCAGCGGATGGCCGAGTTTCACCGAGCCGGCCACGGCCAAGGTGGTCGAGCTGCGGCCGGACCACAGTCACGGCATGGCTCGCACCGAGGTCGTGTGCCGGGCGTGCGGCGGGCATCTCGGTCACGTGTTCGACGATGGTCCGGCGCCGGCCCACGAGCGCTACTGCATCAACTCGTTGGCGCTCGAGTTCGAGCCGTCTCAGGCCGGGTAGACGTCGATCTCGGTCGCCTTGACGGCGACCCACACGGCCGCGCCCGCCACGACGCCCAAGTCGTCGCCCGCCGCGCTGGTGATCTCGGCGGTGATCGATGGCGTGGCGTCGACGCGAACGCGCCGTCGGTTGCCGACCGCCTCGACCGCAGCGACTCGTCCCTCCCACACGTTGCGGGCCGAGCCATCGGGCCGGCCCCGGCTGAGGGCGACGGCCCGCGGCTCAATGGCGGCGTACACGGGTCCGTCGGTCGACGCGTCGGTGATCGCCAGCACGCCGCCGTCGCTGAGCCCGACGCGGCCACCGATGGCGACGCCTCGATAGAGGTTGATACCGGCGAGGTCGGCGACCCACTGGTGGCGGGGCCGGGCCGTGATCTCCGACGGCGTGCCCACTTGCACGACGCGGCCGGCGTCGAGAACGACGACGCGGTCCGCGAGGGCCGCGGCGTCGACGGCATCGTGCGTGACCACGAGCCGAGGCCCCTCGAAGGCGGCGAGGTGCTCACGCAGGAACCGTCGTGTGTCGTTGCGCGTTGCGACATCAAGCGCGGCCAACGGCTCATCGAGCAACAGAACGTCGGGTGCGGTCGCGAGGGCGCGGGCCAAGGCGACGCGTTGGGCCTGTCCACCCGACAACTCGCGCGGCATGGACCGACCGTGTGTCGCCATACCCACCCGATCGAGCCACTCGGCGGCGCGCACCCGTGCCGTCGACGCGCGCGCACCGCGTGCGCGTAGGCCGAACGCGATGTTCTCGGTGACGTCGAGGTGAGGGAACAGCACATGGTCCTGGAACGCAAACCCGACCGACCTGGCCTCGGGCGGGAGGTCGTCGAGCGCCACGCCGCCCGACGTGATGCGTCCGCCGTCGACGGGCTGCAATCCGGCGATGGCGCGCAGCAGCGTGGTCTTGCCCGCGCCGTTCGGTCCGACGATGGCGACCGTCTCGCCCGACGCGCACTCGATGTCGACATCGAGCGTGAAATCGGCGAACGACGCGACGACGGTGGCTTGCAGCGTCATCGAACCGTGAGCCACCGGTCACGCAGGGCGACGAGGACCGTTACCGACACAAAGAGAAGCACGAGTGACAACACGATCGCCGCGTCGGCGTCGGTGCTTTGGAGTTTGACGTAGACGAATAACGGCAGGGTCTGCGTGGTGCCCTGGAAGTTGCCGGCGAACGTGATCGTGGCGCCGAACTCGCCGAGGGCGCGCGCCCAGCACAGCACCGTGCCGGCCACGAGCGCCGGTCGCACCAGAGGCAGGGTCACGCGGCGAAACACCGTCCACGGCCGGGCACCGAGCGTGCGCGCCGCGTCCTCGAGGCGCAGGTCGGACGCCGCGAAGGCGGCTTCCAGTGTCAGTACGAGGAACGGCATGGCGACGAACGCTTCGGCCACGACGGCGCCGGCGGTCGAGAACGGGAGGTGGACGCCGATGTCAGCGAGGGGCCCGCCGACGAGGCCGCGTTTGCCGAACGCCAGCAACAACGCGGCGCCGCCGACCACCGGCGGCAGCACCATCGGCACGGTTGTGAGGGCGCGGACGAACCGCTTCCCGGGATAGGCGACGCGCGCCTGCACCCACGCCAGCGGCACACCGAGCACGAGGGCAACCGCGGTCGCCGCGAGCGACGTGATCAGCGACAACCGCAGGGCGTCGCGCGCGGCGTCGGTCCGCAGGATGATCCACGTTCGGCTCCAGGGGGCCCGCGCCAGCAGGCCGGCGAAGGGGATGGCAAACAGGGCGACGGCGAGTGTCGCGACGACGATGGGCGCTGTCGCAGACCGTCGCTTCAGCACGAGCGGCACAGTAGTGCCGGCGCTTTACGCGAGGCTGGGGCCGTGCTGGCGGCCGACAACGGCTACATCTACGACTTGCTCGTCAAGCTCGGTCTGACCGAGTTCGCGGCGCGCACGACGGAATTCATCCTCGTGCGCCCCCTCAAGATCCTGCTGATCGTCGGTGTCGGCATGATCGCCGGCCGGATCGCCGGCCGGGCCGTCCGCAAGTTCGTGCGGACGGGCTATCACCGCACGCCGGTGCGGCCGCAGACGCCACGTGCGTCCCTCCGAGCCGACACCGTCGGCGATGTGGCGGCCAGCTTCACCCGCGGCGTGGTGATGGCCGTCGCGATCCTGATCGTGCTCGACCAGCTCGGCATCAACCTCGCGCCCCTGCTGGCGGGCGCCGGTATCGCCGGTTTGGCAGTTGGCTTCGGCGCGCAGAGTCTGGTCAAGGACGTCATCTCCGGCTTGTTCGTCATCATCGAGGATCAGTACGGCGTGGGCGACGTCGTCACGTTGGGCGAGTCGACCGGGACCGTCGAAGATGTGACGCTGCGCGTCACTCGCTTGCGGTCCGCCGACGGCACGGTGTGGTTCGTCCCCAACGGCGAAATCCGCCGGGTCGGCAATAGCTCGATGGAATGGTCTCGCGCGTTGATCGACGTGATCGTCGCCTACGACGTCGACGTGCAGCGAGCGGCGGCGGTGATCCTCGAGGAGGCCAACGCGTTGGCCGAGGAACCGGCGTGGCGCGAGTCGACCCTCGAGCCGCCCGAGATGTGGGGCGTGCAAGCCATGGACAAGGACGGCATCACGCTGCGCCTGGTTGTGAAGACGCCGCCGCGTGCCCAATTCGCCCTGGCCCGCGAGTTGCGCACTCGAAGCACACAGCGGTTGTTGCGCGAGGGTTTCCGACGCCCCGGCCAGGGACTAGCCGGGACTGAGCTGTAGCCGCACGCCGAGGTTGTCCTCGGGAGCGACCTCGCACGCGGCGTCGAGACCCGGGAGTGAGAACGCCAGGTGGTGAACCCGCCCGGCCCGCTCGCCCAGCCACTCGGTGAGCGCGTTGTTCGACGTCGTCGGAGCGGTGAGGCGAACGCGACCAGGGCCGGCCCAGCCGACGTCGACCCAGCGGCTCGTCTCGTTCTCGCCGGCGTCGACGACGCGGCCAGCCAGAAGGCCCGTGAACAGGCGAAGACCCTCGTCGATGTCGGCGACCGCGTGGGTCACCCGTTCGAGCGTGGCGGGATGGGGCGCCCGGGCAACGGAAAGCTCGGGTGCCGGGCTGGGTTCCCAGTCGCCCTCGTGCTCACTCGATTGGGCGAGTTGGACGACGACACCGGGAGCATCCCTTGGATGGAGGAACGCCTCCTTCCAGTCCGGGTGTTCCATGTTCACGCTCACGGGCCGGTAGCCCGCCGATTCGGCGTGGCCCAGCGCGTCCACGAGGTCGGGCACTTTGAACGTGAGGTGATGCGGTCCGGGCCCGTTGCGATCGAGGAAACGCCGCAAGAAGTCGTTGAGTTCGGGGCGGTGCGGCTCGAGCACTTCGAGGCGCATCCCGTTGGCGTATTCGATCTGGGCCCACGCGAAGCCGGGGTCGGGCATGCCGCCGCGCCACGCGCCGCCGAGCTGGCCGATGTAGCGCGCCCACACGTCCGACGACCGCTCGGTCGCGACGGCGACGTGGTCGAGATCCGCCCCGTCAATCACGGAGCGACTGCCTAGCATCTGGCGATGATCCGCGTGACGGGACTGGACCACATCGTGTTGTCGGTGGCCGACGTCGAGAAGACGCTGGCGTGGTACTGCGACGAGCTGGGCCTCGAACCGATGCAGGTTGAGGAGTGGCGCGCCGGTACCGCGTTCTTCCCGTCCGCCCGCATCAACGCCACCACGATCATCGACTTCATCCCGCGACGCGCCGACGAGGAAGTCGCGGCCAAGAACCTCGATCACTTCTGTCTCGTCGTCGAACCCGGCGCGGACTTCAGCGACTTCGACGTCCTTGAAGGTCCGGTCCCGCGCTTGGGCGCGCAGGGCACTGCGACGTCGTTCTACGTCAGCGACCCCGACGGCAACCTGGTGGAACTGCGCTACTACTGATCGTGATCAACGCCGCGGGTGAAACGCGGCCCGGTTGTGGAACCCGCACGCCGCCCGGCCGTTCGACTGAACCGTCAGGCCACCGAAGGCGTAGGGCTCGATGTGGTCGACCTGGCAGTCCTCG
>Ga0075428_100000050_pt1 | contig 93539 bp, 89 predicted proteins | sample RhiMetdeltSRZDD2_FD_75291 | JGI IMG/M metagenome (GOLD analysis project Ga0075428, IMG submission 75291) | Populus rhizosphere microbial communities from Tennessee, USA - Rhizosphere MetaG P. deltoides SRZDD2 | ecosystem: Host-associated > Plants > Roots > Rhizosphere > Soil | place: USA... | reverse complement strand
CAACAGCGCCTCGCCCGTCCGCGCTTGGCTCGACCAGGACGGGTCGAGGCCGGGGACAGTGAGTCGCACCGGAAGATCATTGCGCCCCGCGAGCTCCCACATCAGCGCCGGGCGATCACCGTGCCACCGCACGGAGAACGACAGCCGCCCGTGGTGGGTCGGCGCGTCCCGCACGTCGAGCGGCTGGCCGCGCCACTCGGTCGGCAACATCGTGCAGAGCGCGAGCCCGCCGTCGACCTCGCGGATGAGGAGGCGACGGACGAAGGTGAGGAAGTCGGCCGCCGCCCAGCCGTGGTGGCCGTCGCCCATGCAGCCGCCGCCGAGTTGCGGGTGGATGGCCTCCGGCCAGGTGAGGGTCGGCGTCGCCGCCTCGACGAGCCACTCGAGGCGATCGACGGCGCGCCGGTCACCAGCTTCCAATTCGACAAAGGCCAGCTGCATCGTGAGGTAGGTACCCAGCCCGGTGTGGCTGATGCCCTGGAAGAAGGCGCGATCGATGCAGAAGCGCTCGCGGATGGCCTCGGCCGTGGCCGCAATGCCGGGATGATCGGCGGGCAGCAACTCGAGGGGCCAGCACGCAACGAGTGAGCCGATGATCGCCGGATCGATTCGGCGGCGGGGGCCAGCCGGGATCACCGCGTTGCCGAGCCGATCAGCGACGACGGCGAGCGACGCGTCGAGGTCGCGACGCAGCGCGGCGGTCCACGTCTCGGCGCGCTGCGCCGCCTCGGACATCCCCGTCGCTCGCAACATCGCCGCGCCGTCGACAAGTCCCTTCAATGACCAGAACGCATCCCAGTAGTAGGTGTCGAGCGGACCGAGGTGTTCAGCCGAGACGCTCGGTGGCATGAGGCCGCGCAACCCTGGGGCATTGCGCCGGCGCTTCCGCGTGCGCATGCGCTCGATCCAGCGCACGGCGTGGTCCACGGCCGCGGGGTCGATGATGTCGAGGTCGCCGGTGAGCCGCCAGTGCTCGGCCATGGCGTACAGGGCGGCGCCATTGGCGTCCCACTCCTGACGCTGACTGAAGAAGAAGCCGTCGGCGTGTTGGCGGTCGACGAAATGCTCGATGACCTCTCCCGCCTCTTGATGAAACCCATACCGGTCGAGGGCGCTCACCATGTACGCGGCGTCACGGAACCAGAACCGGTGATAGGTGAACGGTCCCGGGGTGATGTCGGCGCCGTCGTGGAACAGCAACAGGAACCGTCGGTTGGCGTCGACCGCCTCGGCCAGCCGTCCCGCCGGTAGGTCGAGTTGCATGCCGCGGCGGCTCAGCGCCTCCCAGCCACGCGCCACCGCGGCCGCGGTCGGGAGCGGCGACGGGATGTCGGGCGTTCGCGCCGCCCGACGACGGGCCAGACCGCGGCGGCGGGTGCGCTTCCCGGGCGCGAGCGGTATCGCCACCTGGATCGCGGTGCGATGCGGGACCGGGAACAGGAATGCGGCCTGGGCGAGCCCGGCGTCGCACCGCAGGGGACGAGGCAACGCCTCGCCCGCCTGGCCCTGCATGACGACGTTGGCCGAGTCGCCGTCGTAGAACGTCGAGCCGGCCGTGCGGGCCGGGGCTCGCGGCAGCAACAACGCGGGACGGCCGTCGACGGTGACCGTGCGGTCGTGCAACTCGATGCGCTCGACGACGGCGAGGCCCTCGGGGTTGTACGGGCGAACCGCCAAGGCGGCGACGAACGGGGCCGGCGATGCGTTCTCGATCTCGACGACGAGCAGGTCGCCGTCGGCCACGCCGTACGCCCGGTGAATCGCATCGCCACCCGGGACGCGCATCGCCGACTCGACCACCGGCGTGGCGTCAACCAGCCGTTGGCGCACCGACGCCTCGCGTGACGGCACGTGCCACCGATCGTCGGCGCCGATCCACCAGTCGAGCGACCACCCGTCGAACCACGGCGTCACGAGGCCTCGGGGATCGACGATCCCCTCCCACGGCGATCCGATGTTGCCGACCGCGGTCCAGTTGCGATGCGTCACGTTGGTCAGCACCGGCAAGTGGCCGCGCGGCACGAACGAACGCGCACGCGGGTCGAGCTGGCGCTCGAGCCAGTACGGCCACACCCAGTCGACGCCCAGTTGCGCGGCGGCGCGCGTGCGAACGGCGCGGAACGCGGTGCGCGCACCAACGGGCAGCAGCTCGCCAGGGAGTTGGACTTCGACGTTCTCGCCCAACCGCTGGAAGGTCGAGAGGTAGCGAACGATGTCGGGCGTGATGCGCATGCGCCCCATTGCCTTGCGCAACAGCCAAGCCCGAATGCTCATGCGACCGCGCTACGCGATCCCTTCCAACTCGTGACCCGCGTCGCGTTCCATGAGCCGTTGCAGCGCCTCGGCCACCGTCTGCTTGCCGTCAATCACCGCGGTGATCTCTTCGGCGATCGGCATGTCGACGTTCACCGAACGGGCGAGGCCGACAACCGCGCGGGACGTCTTGACGCCTTCAGCGACCATATTCATCTCGCTGATGATCTCGTCGATCGTTCGGCCTTTGCCGAGCTGCTCGCCGACGTGGCGGTTCCGGCTCTGACGGCTCATGCACGTCGCCACCAAGTCGCCCATCCCTGCCAGCCCCGAGAACGTGAGCGGCTGGCCGCCGAGCGCGATCCCGAGCCGCGTGAGCTCATTGAGGCCGCGGGTCATCAGCGTGGCCTTGGTGTTGTCGCCGAACCCGAGCCCGTCGGCGATGCCGGCGGCGATGGCCATGACATTCTTGAGCGCGCCGGCGACCTCGCAGCCCACGACGTCGTAGTTCGTGTAGACGCGGAACGACGGCGTGGCGAATAGGGGCCGCAGGTCGGTGCAGATCTTCTCGTCGGCCAGCGCGACGACCGTCGCCGCCGGGAACCCGTCGAGCACTTCCTTGGCCAGGTTCGGCCCCGTCAGCACGCCCGCGGGATGGCCGGGCAGCTCGTCGCCGATGACTTCGGTCATGCGCTTGAGCGTGTCCTGCTCGACGCCCTTCGTCAGACTCAGGACGGGCACGCCCTCGCGCATGAACGGCGCCAAATCCCGCAGCACGGCGCGGAAGCCGTGCGAGGGCACGCCCATCACGACGAGGTCGGCGCCGTCCAGCGCTTCTTCCAGCGACGCGGTCGACTCAAGCTGATCGGGCAGGGCGCGTTCAGCGAGGTACGTCTGGTTCGTGTGCGCGGTGTGGATCTCGTCGGCCAGTTCCTTGCGGCGAGCCCACAGCACTGTCGGTCGGTTCTGCGCGGCCAGCGCGGCGACCGCAGTCCCCCACGAGCCGGCCCCGATTACGGCGATGCGTTCAGTCATGTCGAGGCCACGGTATCGCCACGAGTCACAAGGGGCAGCAGCAGCGCGGCGAACAGCGCCAGGCCTGCGCCGACCAGGAACGGAGCGCGGTGCGACACCTTGTCCCAGAGCACGCCCGCCGTCACGCCGGCGATCAACACGCTGGCGCCGGTGGCGGCTTGGTGCACGCCGAGCGCCTTACCCCGCACGTTGTCGGGAACCAGGTTGACGACCAGCGCGCGCACGATCCCATCGGTGAGCGCCATGTACGCCCCGTAGACCGCGAGCAGCGGCCACACGCCGGCCGACGAGGTGATGAAGGCAAACCCGGCGTAGACGCCGGCGAAGACGATGAGGCCACCGGTGAACACGCGCACCGGACCGACGCGATCCGAATGGATGCCGGCCGGCAAGCTCAGCGCCGCGTACACGACGTTGTACAGCGCGTAGGCGAGTACGACCGAGAACGTCGACAGGCCGAGGTCGTGGGCGCGCAGCAGCAAGAACGCGTCCGACGAGTTGCCGATCGAAAACAGGATCGTGACGGCCATGAAGCCGCCGAAGGCGCCGCGCCACGGCAACGTCCCGGGTTCCCATTGCTTCCCGCTGGGCCGGACGGTCTTCGGGAGCGACCGGAGCAGAGCGAGGCTGGCCAAGCCGGGCACGAGCGCGATGAGGAACACCGGCCGCAAGTGGTCCTCACCCAGGATGGCCAGCGCCACCAGCCCGACGAGTGGGCCGATCACCGCGCCCGACGTGTCCATGGCGCGGTGGAAGCCGAATGCCCGGCCCCGATCCTCGGGCGGCACCGCCTCGGCCACCATCAGATCGCGCGGGACGCCGCGCACCGCTTTGCCAGCACGATCCGACACGCGGAACACGGCGAACACGGGCCAGTTGGGAGCCAGGCCGAGGAGCGGCTTGGACGCGGCCGAGAGCGCGTACCCGGCCCGCACCATCTTGCGATGCTCACCGACACGGTCGGCGACGATCCCGGCCCACGCCTTCAATCCGGTCGCCACGCCGTCGGCCATGCCCTCGATCAGGCCGAGGGCGATGACCGGCGCACCGAGTGTCACGGTCAGGAAGATCGGAATTAACGGATACAGCAGCTCGGTGGCCGCGTCCGTGCACAGGCTCACCCAACCGAGGCGCCACACGAGCGGGGGTATGCGGGACCGGGATCTGATCGTCGCCATCCTCCGTAGACTTTCACGGCGATGCAACGCGAGGCCTTCGTCATAGCCCAGCTATCCGATATTCACTGCGGGTCAGTGCATTTCGACGCGTCGCTGCTCGAGGCGGCCGTGGCCGAGACGATCGCGATACGGCCCGACCTCGTCCTGGTGGGCGGCGACCTCACGACCGATGGCTACGCCAACGAGTTTCGCATGGCCCAGCAATTCCTCGAGCCGTTGTCGGAGGCGGGCCTCAGCGTCGTCGTGATCCCAGGCAATCACGACTCGAAGAACGTCGGCTACCTCCACTTCCGCGACACATTCGGGCCCGGCGACGTCCCCGCCAAAGGCGATCGCGTCGTCCGCGTCGCCGGCGGCGATCCGAGCCTGACCGCGCGCATGGTCGCCATCGACTCGTCCAAGCCGGACCTGGCCGAGGGCGAGGTCGGTCGCGAGCGCTACGACTGGATCACCCAACAGTTCGCCGGTCCGGCCGACATCAAAGTGTTCGCGCTCCATCACCACCTCGTGCCGGTCCCCGGAACGGGCCGCGAGCGCAACACGGTGTGGGACGCGGGTGACGTGCTCGCCCTGCTCGCCGACGTCGACGTCGACCTCGTGCTCTCCGGCCACAAACATGTGCCGCACGTGTGGTCGGTGAACGGGGTGCTGATCGTCAACTCCGGAACGGTGTCGTCCTACCGGGTACGGGGCTACACACCGCCGTCGTACAACGTGCTCGAGATCACCGCCGACCGAATTCGAGTGACGATGAAGTATCCCGGTCGCGGCGAGCGGCTGGCGGCGGAGTTCGACCGGCCCGCCGCTCGTCTCCTCAGCAGCCCGGAGCTGGCCGGCATGTTCAACAAGACGTCGTGGAGGCCGTGATGACCGAGTTCCTGCGCGTGTTCCAGAGCGCCGTCGATCCCGACGACATCGAGGCGGTGCGTCAGTTCTTCGCCGACGACGTCACGCCCGCGTTCACGGGCATGACGGGGTGCCTCGGAGTCGAGCTGTTGATCAGCCGCGAGCCGAGCGCCGGTGGTCTCGTCGAGGGCGCGGCGTTGTCGCGGTGGTCGAGCGCCGAGGCGATGGACGAGGCCATGTCGTCGCGCCCGGTGCGCGAAGCGCTGGTGCGAGTGACAGCGTTGCTCCGCCAGCAGCCCGTCACGCGAGTCTTCGAGGTCATGGCCTAAACGATGGATGTCGCCGTCCTGATCCCGGTCAAGGGATTCACCGACGCCAAGCGGCGGCTCGCGCCTGCGCTGTCGGCCGACGAACGGCGCGCCCTGGCCCGCACCATGGCCGAGCGTGTCATCGCCGCGTGCGGTGACCTGCCCGTCGCCGTGGTGTGCGACGACCCCGAGGTAGTCGAGTGGGCGGCGGGCCACGACGTCATCGTCGTGACCGCCCCCGGGCGCGGGTTGAACCGGGCCGTGGAGTTCGGCGTCGACCACCTGGCCGGTCTCGGCGCCGCGCAAGTGATCGTCGCCCACGCCGATCTGCCGATGGCCAACGACATGACGCAGTTGTCGCGCTTCGGCGGCGTGACGCTCGTCCCCGACCGTCGCGACGACGGCACCAATGTCGCCTGCATCCCCACCGGTCGCGGCTTCCGCTTCGCGTACGGTCCCGGTTCGTTCGGCCTGCACTGTCGCGAAGCCCGCCGGTGCGAGCTGGGATTGCACATCGTCCGACGGGCCGATCTGGCGTGGGACGTCGATCAGCCCGATGACCTGTTGCTCCCGTCGCACGCGTGACCGGCGACCTCGAGGTGCCGAAACGGGCGCTTGCGGTCGGCGCCCATCCCGACGACATCGAGTTCGGCTGCGGCGGGACGCTCGCAAAGTGGGCGGCGGCCGGGTGTCACGTGATGCACCTTGTGTGCACCGACGGCAGCAAGGGCTCGTGGGACCCGTCGGCCGACACGACCGCATTGATCGCCACGCGACAGGAGGAACAGCGCGCCGCGTCGCGTGCGCTGGGCGGCGACGGCGAGGTCGTGTTCCTCGGCTACACCGACGGCGAGTTGGCGTCGGGCCTCGAACAGCGCGCCCAGGTCGCGTACTGGATCCGGCGGCTCAAGCCCGATGTGATGTTCGGGCACGATCCGTGGAAGCGCTATCGGCTGCATCCCGATCATCGCCACGCCGGCTTTCTCGTCACCGACGGCATCGTCGCCGCGCGCGACCCGCACTTCTTCCCTGAGCAGGACGTGGCGCCCCACCGCCCCACCACGCTGCTGTTATGGGAAGCCGATGAGCCCGACCACGTCGAGAACGTCGCCGGCTACGAGGACGCCAAGCTCACGGCGCTGCTCGCCCACGAGAGCCAGTTCGAGTCGACCATGCACATCGGCGATCCCAAGGCCAACGAACAGGTCGACGCGTTTCGCACTCGCATGCTCGAGCGACTGGCCGAGCTCGGCGCGCTCGGCAACGTCCCTCTCGGCGAAGCCTTCAAGAAGATCGATCGGCTCTGACATGGCGGCGGGCCCCCGCCCCTACGCTTCGCTCCGGGGACGACCCGCCGCAATGTGGCGGGGTCCCCATCCCCGCCACCTCGCGATCGTCAACGCGACGCGCTAACGCGCGAAGACGGGGCCCCGAAGGGCCCCGTCTTCACACAGCTGTTGTACGAAGAAGTGACTAGCGACGCTTCGCGGCCCGCTTGGCGGGACGCTTCTTCGCAGGTGACTTGCGCGCCGCGGACTTCTTTGCGGCCTTCTTTGCAGGTGCCCGCTTCTTCGTGGCCTTCTTGGCGGTTGCCCGCTTCTTGGTGGCCTTCTTCGCCGGTGCCCGCTTCTTCGTGGCCTTCTTGGCGGTTGCCCGCTTCTTGGTGGCCTTCTTCGCCGGCGCCCGCTTCTTCGTGGCCTTCTTGGCGGTTGCCCGCTTCTTGGTGGCCTTCTTCGCCGGTGCCCGCTTCTTCGCTGCCTTCTTAGCCGTCGACCGCTTGGCCGTGGCCTTCTTGGCAGTGCTCTTCTTCGCTACGCGCTTTTTGGTGGCCTTCTTGGCCGGCGCGCGCTTCTTGGCCGGTGTCATTCCGTGCCGCCTTTCGCTAACGCTTCTTGACTGCCTGTTTGGCCGACTTGGCCACCTTCCACTTCACGCTTCGGTGTCGCGCGCGAAGTGAGTGCGAAATCTGTCGCCGCCGCGACGTTCCCGACCAACTCACTCCTGTACACAACACCTCCGTGTTGATGTGAAGTCCGTTATATACAAATGGGTTGTCGCGTGAAGGTCAAGCATTTCCACAACAACGCGTGACGCGTCAACATGACGCACACCATGTCAATGCTTCCCGACGACATCTACGACGTGTTCATTATCGACGCGATTGATGACGAGCGCGCGCATGCTGTTCGTCTCGAACTTACGGTGACGAGCGGCGCGCACAAAGGCGACGTGATCACACTGCGCGCGACGCAACTCGATCGCGATCCCATCGACCTCATCGGTTTGCCGGCGCGCTTGCATGTGCGCGCCGGCGTGCCGACGGTCGACTTCGAAGAGGGTTAGCAACCAGGTCGCCTCTAATGTGGCGGCATGACGTGCCCGTCATGCGGGGCCGCAGTACTGGACAGCGCTCGCTTCTGCTCGTCCTGCGGGCATGCGCTGCGGGCACGAGGCGACGAGCGCCGCATCGTCACCGTGCTCTTCGCCGACGTGGTGGGCTTCACGACGCTGAGCGAGAGCCGGGATCCGGAGCACGTGAAGAACCTCGTCGACCGCTGCTTCGAACGGCTCGCGGGTGACGTCACCGCGTTCGGCGGCCGTGTCGACAAGGTCGTCGGCGACGCGCTCATGGCACTGTTCGGCGCCCCCATCGCCCATGAGGACGACGCCGAGCGCGCGGTGCGAGCCGCCCTCCAGATGCAGCGCAGCATGGCCGAGTACGCCACCGAGGCCGGCATGGAAATTCGCGTGCGGGTCGGCATCAACACCGGCGAGGTACTGGTCGGCGCGCTGCGAGCCGGTGGCGACTACACGGCGATGGGCGACGTCGTCAACGTTGCCAGCCGCCTGCAAACAGTGGCCGACGCCGGCCAAGTCGTCGTTGGCCCCGAGACCCACGCGGCAACACGCGACGTGGTGTCGTTCGACACGCTCGGGGCAGTGCAAGCGCGCGGCCGCGAGGAACCGGTCGAAGCATGGGTCGCGCTGGCGGCCCTGGCGCCGCCCGGCCGGCGGCCGCGGCGGGCCAAGGGCCCGCTGATCGGGCGCGACTCCGAACTGGGTCTGTTGCGCCACACGTTGACAACCGCGGTCACGCGCGGCCGCGCCCACGTCGTGGTGCTCCTCGGCGAGGCCGGCATCGGCAAGAGCCGCCTGGCCGCGGAGATCGCCAGCATCGCGGTCGACGAGCACTACGCCACCTTGCTCGAGGGTCGGTGCGTCCCGTACGGCGAGGCCAACGTGTGGTGGCCGATCGCCGAGGCGCTGCGACAGGTGTGCCAGATCGAGGACGTCGACGACGCCGATACGGCGCTCGACAAGTGCCGGAACGCGATCATGGACGTCACCGGTCTCGCCCGAGACGACGGCGAGGTCGAGCGGCTCGCCGACGGGCTGCTGCACCTGATGGGCCATGAGAGCGCGTTGCAGGACCTCGACCCGGCGCGCGCGCCGCACGAAGCACGCAGATCCATCCAAGCCATCATCCAGGGATTGGCGAGGCGACGGCCACTTGTCATCGTGCTGTCGGAACTGCACTGGGCCGACGACCTGCTGTTGACGTTGATCGACGACCTGTTGGAGCGGGCCATCGGGCTGCCTGTCGTCATCGTCGTCACCGCCCGCCCGGAGCTCGAGGATCGGTGGGTCCCCAAGCCCGGCCGGTACAACGTCGTCACCTTGCATCTCGATCCGCTCGACGCCGGCGCCGCCTCGCGACTACTCGAAAGCATGCTCGAGACACCTTTGTCCTCTGAGTTGCGCGACCTGCTGCTCGAGCGATCGGGCGGCAACCCGTTCTTCCTCGAAGAGATGGTGGCCTTGCTCGCCGAAGCCGACGGCGGCTTAGGCGGCGACTTACCCGCCACGCTGCGCGGGCTCGTCGCGGCCCGCATCGACGGCCTCACGCCGGCGGCGCGATCCACGCTCGAGGACGCGGCCGTGGTCGGCCGCACGGGCACGGTGAACACGTTGGAAGCGCTCGGCCACGCGCGCGGCGAGCCGGATGCTGCGCCGGTCGTCAGCGATCTCGCCGCCCGCGACCTTCTGATGCTGGAAGGTGACGAGTGGGAGTTCCGCTCCGATCTCGTCCGCGAGGTCGCGTACGACACCCTCACCAAGGCCGAGCGGGCCCGGCGACACGCGCGGGTTGGCGAGTGGCTGACCGAACAACGCCGGAAAGTAGGCCGCGAAGACGAGGACCTCGAGCAGATCGCCTACCACTTCGCGGCGACCGCCGAGATCGTGTTGGAGCTGGGCGCGATCGATGGCGTCCCCGCCGACGTTCGCTACCGCGCGCTGAAGGCGATCGAGCGAGCAGCGATGCGCGTCATGGAGCGCGAGCAGCACCTGCCGGCGCGCGCATTGCTCGACCGGGCGGCCAAGCTGCTCGACCCGCATGACGACTACAACCGCAACCGCGTGCGCCTGTATCGCGCCAAGGCGGCGGCGGGCATGCACGATCTTCCGGCGGCGCGCCTCGATGTCGATGCCGTACTGGCTGAGGTCAAGGCTGCCGACGCGTCGACACGCGCAAGGGCGCTCGCAACGCGCGGACACATCGAGCAGCTCGAAGGCCGCTTTGCCGAGTCGGTCGCGTCGCTCACCGAGGCAGTCGACTTGTTCCACGCTGATGGCGACGACGCCGGCGCCGCCGACGCGCTGCGCCAACTAGGCATGACAAAGCTCCGCAGCGGTGACGCCGACGCGGCCGAACAGCCCATCGCCGAGTCGCTCGAAGCGTTCCGCGCCATCGGGGACCGGCGGGGCGAAGCGTGGGCCCTCCAGAACTTGGCGTGGATCGCGTTCACCCGCGGCGAGATGACCGACGCCGAGGAGCGGCTCGACGAATCGGCGGCGACGTTCCGCGCCATCGGTGACCAGGGCGGGCTGGGCTGGGCGCTGGGCCTGCTCGGGTTCGTCCGCTATTTCCAGGGGCGTTTCGAGGAGGCAGGCCATCTCGCCCAGTCGATCCTCGCCGAGACCCGCGAGAGCGGCGACCGCTGGGGCCTCGGCATGACTTACATGCTCCTCGCCAACGTCCGACTGTTTGCCGGCCGCGTCAATGAAGCGGCCGAGTACGCGGGCCAGTCGCTCGATCTCTTCCACGCCATAGGCGACGGCGCGCAAGCCGGCCAACTCGTGGGCACATTGGCGCGGGCGCTGGTGATGTCGGGCCGCGTCAGCGAAGGCCTCGACGTTATGCGCTCGCACGTAGCCGGCTCCGCCAACTTCGTCGGCCTGATCCCAGCCTCGACCGCCGTGCAACTCGGCGATCCAGAGATGGCCGAAGAGGCGCTGCGAGGCAAGATCGTCTCCGATCCGCTCACCGGCGACAGCATCGGCTACGGCGAACGCGGCGTCGTCGTCGGGCTCACCGCCCTGCAACTTGGGCGCGTGGCCGACGGCATCGCCAACCTCGAGGAGGCCGACCGCGACGCGCATACCGAAGGCGAGCGGGCCTACGCCAAGGCGGTGCTGGTGCTGGCTTACGCGGCGGGCCGCGACCCCGAGCGCGCGCTCAGCACCGCCGACGCCCTCGCTGCGTTATCGGCCGGCACCTACCTCGACCGCATCACGGCCACGCTGGGCCAAGCCTTCGCGCTCCTGCAGCTCGGCCGCTCCGCGGAGGCCGAAGCGGCGTTGAAGGACGCAACCGCAATCGTCGATGCAACCGATGACGTGCTCGACCAAGCGATCGTGCGGCTCGCACACGGCATCGGCCTCGCGGCGCTCGGCGATGCCGGCGCCCCCACTGTTCTCGAGGACGCAGCGACGCGGTTGGGCAAGATCGGCATCGATGCGCACGGCTGGGACTTGGTGTTCCGGCAAGCCGCCGGGGCCTAGGCCGCCTTCTTCTTCGCCGTCTTGGCTCGGGCCGGCTTCTTGGCCGGCGCCTTCTTCTTCGTGCCCTTCTTGGCCGCATCGAGGCTCGCTTCGAGGGCGGCCATCAGGTCGACGACCTTCTCGGCCGGCGCCTCGGCCTCGTCGACGACGAGTTCCTCGCCCTTGGCCTTCTTCTTGATCAACTCGAGGACGCTCGTCCGGTAGGTGTCCTTGTACCGCGACGGCTTCCAGTCGGTCGAGAGCGAGTCGATGATCTGGCTCGCCATCTTCACCTCGCGGTCGGTGACCGTCGCCCGCATGTTCTTCATCTCACTGATATCCGACCGCGGCACGATCTCGTCTTCGAACAACATCGTCGACAGCGCGAGGACACCGTCGTACGGGCGCACCGCGGCGAGGTACTGCTTGGTGCGCAGGACGAAGCGAGCGATGCCGACCTTCTGCTGCTTCTCCATGGCCTCCAGGAGGAGCTTGTACGCCTTCCGCGCGCCTTCGCCGTCGCCGGCCGGCGCCACGTAGTAAGTGCTCCCGTAGTAGATCGGGTCGATGTCGATGAGGTCGACGAAGTCTTCGATCTCGATCGCTTTGGTGGCGGAGGGCTTGTAGCCGGCCAGTTCCTCGGGCGTGATCACCACATAACGGCCCTTGCCCAATTCGTAGCCCTTGACGATCTTCTCCCACGGCACTTCGCGGCCGGTCTTCTCCGACACCCGCTTGTACTTCACGCGGGCGCCGGTGCCTTCTTCCAGCTGATGGAAGGACAGATCCTCCTGGTGAGCAGCGGTGTAGAGCTTCACGGGCACGTTGACGAGGCCGAAGCTGATCGACCCAGTCCAGATTGCACGGGGCATGCACCGTCTGTACCCGGGAAGAATTGTCGGCATGCCCGGCAAGCTCGAGCGCTACCAGGAGATGCGGGACTTCGAGAAGACTCGCGAGCCGCGCGGAGATGTGGTTCCTGGGGAGGAGCGGCGGTTCGTGATCCAGGAGCATCATGCCCGCGCCCTGCATTGGGATCACCGGTTCGAACACGAGGGCGTGTTGCTGTCGTTCGCGGTGCCGAAGGGCACGCCGCCCGATCCGCGCGTGAACCACCTCGCCGTTCACACCGAGGACCATCCGATCGAGTACCTCGACTTCGACGGCGAGATCCCCGAGGGCGAGTACGGCGGCGGCACCATGAAGATCTGGGACCGCGGTACGTACGACTTGCACGAGCTGACCGACAAGAAGCTCACCGTCGACTTCCACGGTGAGCGGGCGCGGGGTCGCTACGCGCTGTTCCAGACGCGCGGCAATCAATGGATGATCCACCGCATGGATCCACCCGAGGATCCGACGCGCGACCTGCTCCCGGACGCGTTCGCGCCGACAACGGCAACGGTCGAGGCGAAGCTGCCGGGCGGCGACGGCTGGGTGTTCGAGCCGGCGTGGGGCGGCTTCCGCGCCAACGTCGGCATCGAAGGTGGCCGGGTCGCGTGGGCCGTCGACGAAGACAGCGCGGAGATCAGTGGGCCGCTCGTCGAACTGGCGCGCATGGCCGAATGGCAGGACGTGACGCCGATGGTGCTCGACGTCGAAGTCGTGATCCTGGGCGACGACGGTCGTCCCGATGCCGACCTGCTCGCGGCGCGGCGCAAGCCCGGCCTCTCGCGGGCGCGCGTCCTCACCCACGCCAAACGGCATCCGGCCACCGTCGCCGTATGCGACCTCCTTTGGTACGACGGCCACTCGCTCACCCAGTTACCCGCCGACGAGCGCCGCGCCGCGCTCGAACGGCTCGCACTCAAGGGCCCCACGTGGACCACGTCGACGGTCAGCCACGACGGTGACGCCTTGCTGGCCGCGGTGAACGCGCAAGGCCTGCCCGGCGTGCGCGGTCGTCATGAAGAGCACGACCTCGTGTGGGTCGCGCCGTAGCCTGCCTCATGGCCGCAACGACGCACGCGCCGCTCCCGACCCTCCGCACCGAGGCCGAGCGCATGCAACGGCTCGCGCTGATGCGGCGACGGGCGACGGGCATGCTCGCCGCGGTCACGGTGGCGTTCGCGGTCGTCACGATCACCGGCGCCCATGGCTGGCTCGGGTACGTGCAGGCCACGGCCGAAGCGTCGATGGTCGGCGCGCTGGCCGACTGGTTCGCCGTCGTCGCCCTGTTCCGGCATCCGCTCGGGCTGCCAATCCCCCACACCGCGATCATCCCGGAGCGCAAGAACCAGTTCGGCGAGACGCTGGGCGACTTCGTGCAGAGCAGCTTCCTCACGCCGGAGACCATCACTGAACGCGTCCGCAATGCCGACGTGGGCACGCGGTTGGGAACCTGGCTGGCCCGTCCGGCCAACGCCGACCGGGTCGCCCGCCATGCGGTGGATGCTGCCGTCGCCGCCGCCGATCTCGTCAAGGACGAAGACGTGCACCGCGCCCTCGAGCAATTCGTCCGCGACCGCGTCGAGGCCGTCGAGCTGGCGCCGCTCGCCGGCGGCGCGCTGCGGATGGCGACGGCCGAGAACCGGCACCGCGAGCTGGTCGACGCCGGCATCCGCGGCCTCGAGCGCTACCTCGATCGTCACCGCGAGGAGTTGCACCACCGGTTCGGCGAGCAGGCGCCGTGGTGGTTGCCGGGTGCCGTCGAGGACCGCATCTTCGACCGGCTGCTGGATGGCTTCCGCGCCGTGCTGACGCAGATGGCCGACGATCCCAATCACTCGCTCCGCCGCGAGCTCGACCTGCGAATCTCGTCGCTCGCAACCGAACTCGAGACGTCGCCGGAGTTGCGGGCGCGCGGCGAACAGGTCAAGCGCGACCTGCTCGAGCACCCCGCGTTGCGCCTCTGGGTGATCAGCGTATGGAGCGACGTGAAGGCCCAGCTACGCACCCAAGCCGAGGAAAAGGATTCCGAGTTGCGACGGCGGCTCGCCGACGCCGTCGCCGCCATCGGCACGCACTTGGCCGAGGACGCGACGTTGAGCGGCCGGGTCAACGAAGTCGTCGAATCGGCCGCGCGTTACGTCGCCGAGCAGTTCAGTGACGAGATCGGCGAGATCGTCACCGGCACGATCGCGCGGTGGGACGGCGAGGAGACCGCGCACCGGCTCGAGCTTCTCCTCGGTCCCGACCTCCAGTTCATCCGCATCAACGGCACGGTGGTCGGCGGTATGGCCGGGCTGGCGCTGCACACGATCGCCCAGTTCGCCCGTTGACGACGGTGACCGTACGGCGCGCCACTGCGGCCGACGCCGCCGTCGCCGCCGACATCTATATCCGCGCTCGCCACAACGCGGTACCGGCGATCCCACCGATGGTCCATCCCGACGACGACGTCCGGTGCTACTGGGCCGAGGTGCTGTTCGTGAGCCATGAGGTGTGGCTGGCCGACGACGCCGCCGGCCAGGCCATCGCCGTCATGGCCCTCGAAGACGACTGGGTCGACCAGCTGTACGTCGCACCCGGTTGCACGGGCGCCGGCGTCGGGACCGCGCTGCTGAATCTCGCCAAGGAACGCCAGCCCGATGGCCTGCGCCTCTGGGCATTCCAAAGCAACGTCGACGCCCGTCGCTTCTATGAACGCCACGGCTTCGTCGAAGTCGACAGCACCACCGGCGACAACGAAGAACACGCCCCCGACGTCCTCTACAAGTGGATCCCCAGGTCGGCGTAGAGGGCGTTGACGATGCGTTGGGTGCGGCGGTGGTTGCGAGCCTCGCCGGGCATGCCGTTGCAGATGATGGCGACGGCGAGGTCGTGTTCGGGGTCGGCGAAGGCGAGCGTCGACTCGGCGCCGCCGTGGCCGAAGGCGCGCCAGCCGGCGTGGTCGCCGTAGCCGTAGGACGCCGGTCGCTTGCGGTAGTGCCACGAGTTGACCATCACGCCGAGACCCCAGTCGATGATCTGTCCGAACGTCTCGTCGACCAGCCCGGCGCGGTGGCGGGCGGTCATGGCCTCGACCGCGGCGGGCGACAAGACACCCCGCCCGCCGTCGCGTAGCGCGGCGAAGAACGTGACCAGATCGCCGACGGGACCGACCGCGCTCCGGCTCGGGTGCGCCCGCCCGTACACCGGGAGCCACTCGAACTCGTGCGTCGGGACCGGCGCCTTCGGGTCGGTCGTGTTGTGCATGATCCCGATCCGGTCGCTGTACGCGGCGAAGCGCTCCTCGGTGAGCGACAACCATGTGTCGCCCATGTCGAGCGGCTCGAGGATCTCCTCGCTCACGTATGCCTCGTAAGAGCGGCCGTCAACGGCGCGGATGATCTCGCCGAGTACAAGGAACGCTCCTTGCGGGTGGTAGGCGGCGCGGTGACCGGGAACCCAGTCCGGCTCGATCGGTGTCGCGCACACCTCGGCCAGGTCGCCCTGTGCGTTCGGGATGCCCGCGGTGTGCGTGAGCACGTGACGGACCGTGATCGCCTCTTTGCCACCGGCGGCGAAGGCGGGCACGTACCGGGCGATCGTGTCGTCGAGCGACAATGCAGCGCGGTCCCACAGCTGCACGACCGCCGCGGCGCTGAGGGGCTTGGTCGCCGAGAACCACGCCATAACCGTGTCGGGCCGCATGGCGACTCCGGGCCGGGCGACACCCATCGCCAGTTGGGCGACCACGTCGGCGCCACGCCGCGCCTCGAGTAACGCGCCGACGTGCGCGCCTTCGTCGATCCCGCGCTGGATCGCCGCCTCGGTGCGACCGAGGCTCAACTGGCGGAGACCGCGATCGTGGCCCGGGCCCGGATGTCGGCCGACGACGCGCCCACCATGATCTCGAACTCGCCCGCCTCCACCAGCCACCTGTTGTTCCAGAACGCGAACGTGCGGTCGTCGAAGTCGAAGCGAACGGTCGATGTCTCCCCCGGCCCCAGCGCAATGCGCCTGAAGCCCTTCAACTCCTTGGCCGGACGGGGGAGGCTGGCCTCGACGTCGCCGACGTAGAGCTGCACGACCTCGCTCCCCGACCGGGCGCCGGTGTTGGTGACCGTGAGCGACGCGCCGTTCGCGTCGGCGGTCAGGTCGCCGTATTCGAACGTCGTGTACGACAAGCCGTGACCGAACGGGAACTGGGGCTCGGTGCGGGCCGCCTCGAAGCCGCGGTAGCCGACGAACACCCCCTCCTCGTACGGCAGCTTGCCGTCAGCGCCCGGGTATCCCGCATGGCCCGGGCTGTCCTCGACCCGCACCGGGAACGTGCACGGCAGCCGGCCCCCGTCGGCCGCGCCGGTAAGGACGTCGGCCAGCGCGTTGCCACCCTCCTGGCCCGGGTACCAGAGCTGCACGACCCCGGCCACGGCCGGCAACCACGGCATCTCGACGGGACTGCCCGCGTTCAGCACGACGATCGTGCGGGGATTCGCAGCCGCGATGGCGGCCACCAACTCGTTCTGGCCGTCGGGCAGTGACATGTTCGGCCGGTCCTGACCTTCGGTGTCGACCTCACGCGTCAGCCCAACGACAACCACCGCGGCGTCGGCGCCGGCGGCGGCGACGATCGCCGCTTCGCGCGGATCGGCGGGCCACGGTGGGCGCACGGCGAGCCGCACGCCCGTGAACCACACCGGCTCCGGCGGCGACTCGTACTCGAGCAGCAGCGCGTACTCGGCCCCGGCCGTCAGCGTCACCGAGCCAACCGGCGGGCGCTCGCCTCGCTCCCACCCATCGACGACGGCCGCGCCGTCGATCGACAGTCGCATGCGGCCGCGCCCGCGTAGCTCGAACGCGTACTGGCCGCTCATCGACGGGCGATACCCCGCGGTGACGCGCGCCGCGCTGACGTCGGTGGACCACCGGAACGTCGAGCGGGTCGTCGTCTGGTCGGCCACCGAGCCGCCGGTCAGCTGGGCGACGAACCCGTCGCCGGTCAACTCACGCGGATCGAGGTTGATGAATTCGGTCGCCGGCAGACAGCCCACCTCGTGGATCACCTCGACGTCCGGACCGAGGGCGGCGCGCAGGCCCTCGAGCGGCGTGACGACGTAGGCCGGCGTTACCTCGGCGCTGCCGCCGCCCATCGGTTGGAACACGACGTCGGCGTTGGGGCCGATCACCGCGACGCATTGGAGTTGGGTCGGATCGAGCGGCAATACCTCGTCCTCGTTCTGGAGCACGACGATCGCCGACGCGGCGAGCCGACGCGTCAGGGCGGCCCGGGCCGGGTCGTCGTCGTAGCGCTCGTCGACGGGCGACCCGGTCAGGGCGCCGGTGCGTTCGCCCAGCAACAGGACGCGGCGGACGGCAGTGTCGATGGCGTCGGGCTTCACCTCGCCAGTCGCGACCGCCTCGAGCAACTTGGCGCCGCGGTGCGCCGTCGGGCCCGGCATCTCGACGTCGAGTCCAGCGTTGAGCCCCGGCCCGGTGCTGTGCGTCGCCGTCCAGTCGGACACCACCGCGCCGTCCCAGCCCCACTCGTCGCGCAGCAACTCGGTCAGCAGCCACGGGTGCTCGCAGCAGTACGGCCCGTTGAGCTTGCTGTACGCGCCCATCGTCGACCACGCCGCGCCGTCGCCCGCGTGCAGCGTCGCCTCGAACGGCAGCAGGTACACCTCGCGCAGCGTCCGCTCGTCGACCTGACAGTCGATCGTGAAGCGATCGACTTCGGTGTCGTTGGCCGCCAGGTGCTTGATGCACGCGCCCACACCGGTCGACTGCACGCCGTGGACGTACGTCGTCGCCAGCCGCGCCGTGAGGAATGGGTCCTCCGACATGCACTCGAAGTGACGGCCGCCCAATGGGTACCGCTGAATGTTGACCGTTGGGCCCAGCAGCACGTGCGCGCCCTTGGCCTGCGCTTCGAGCCCAAGGGCCGCGCCCATCTGTTCGGCCAGGTCGACGTCCCACGTCGCGCCCAACGCAATCCCGCTCGGAAAGCAGGCCGACGGCGGGCCGCCGACGTGCTGTGCACCGCGCGCACCGATGGGGCCGTCGCTCATCTTGAGGACGCCGATGCCGAGCCGCTCGATCGCGGGCACGTGCCACATGTCCTCGCCCGCGAGGAGGCTGACCTTCTCCTCGATCGTCAGTTCGCCAAGCAGTTCCTCGATGCGCTGCATTCCCCGCTCGCCTTCCGTCTTCGCCTCCGGCTCGCTCATCGGTCGAGTGTCGCCAGCACTTCGGTGACGATGCCGCCGATCTCGGTGATGAGGTCCATCTCCGGCGCGTGGCGTTGGATGGCGTCTCCTAGGTAGACGACGTTGCGGAAGAACAGCGTGAGTTCGGGCGGCACCTTGAACCCAGCGGCGCTCAGGTTCCGCACGAGGTCGGTCATGCGATCGCCGATCAGCGACGGGTCGTTGAGCATGGCCATCCGTTCGTCGAACGACGGCGGATCGGGCAACACGCGCAACAGATCCTCGACGTTCGTGTGCGCCGGCAGCGCACCGAAGTCCTTCAGGCCGGCGAACAGGCCGGCGCGATCGTCGGCCAGCCCGGCTACGAGGATCTGGGCGATCGCCCGCCGTTGCGTCTCGGTCAGCCGGCCGACGATGCCGTAGTCGACCAGGGCGAGGCCGCGGTCGTTGACCAGCACGTTGCCGAGGTGCAGGTCGCCGTGGAAGATGCCGTCGTTCATCGTCGTGTGCAGGGTGCCGACGACTGCGAGGCGAACGAGGTCACGCGCCGCGCGCTGGAAGCTCTGGGCGCCGTCGACGTCGGCCGCCGAGACGCCGGGCACGAACTCCATCCCGAGGACCTTCTCGGTGACGAGCGACGGGATGGGCGTCGGCACCTGCACCGCGAAGCCGGCCCGCTCGAACGCGGTCGCCAGTTGCACCGCGCTGGTCGCTTCGAGGCGGAGGTCGACCTCTTGGGCGAACAGCCGCAACATCAGCACGGTGGTCCCGCGCAGGTTGGCGACCTTGAACCGCTCGTCGCGCGACTCGAGCACGCCGAGCAGCGGCAGGAGGTACGCGGCGTCGGACGCGACGATCCGACCGATGCCCGGACGGCGAATCTTGAGGACGATCTCGCGGCCGTCGTTGAGGGTGGCCCGGTGGACTTGGGCGACCGACGCCGACGCGAGCGGCGTCGGGTCCCACTCGGCGATCTGGTCGATGATCCCCGATCGGTCGAGAACCGCCGCGATCAACGCCGTCTTGGCCGGCGGCACTTCATCGCGACAACCGGCGAAAGCGTCGGCGATCCAGTCGGGCACCAAGCCGCGCGTGCTCGAGATGAACTGGCCGAGCTTCACGTAGGTCGGGCCGCCGTTGAGCGCGGTCTCGGCCAACGCCTTCACGATCTCCTCGCCGTCGCGGCGCAAGAGCGCGGGTGCGAGCCGGGGCGCCGAGCCCCGCACGAGTTGGGCGAGCCGCGGCAGCGTCCCCGCGGTCACCGGATCGGCGCGGATGATGCGGTTCGCCCGCCGGCGGGCCTGAGCGAGCCGCATGTCGAGGTCGGTCAACCACTGGTCCGACGCCGCCCGCAGCCCCGGTTCGCGATCGAGCCAGTCGGTCATGAGTGGCGGTGCGACTCTTCGGAGGCCCACGAGAAGATGCCGCGGGACATCGTCGACAACTCGTCGTCCGCCCGCTTGCCGAAGACGGTGGCGCGCGCCGCGTGCACGGCGCGGTTGTCGGGCGCTGCTTGCGACGCCAGCTCGGCCAGGTGGCCCGCCAGGCGGAACTCGCCGGCGTCGGCCAACTCGAGCGCCCGCCGGGCCAGCAGCTCGACGCCACCAGCCAGCGCGGCCAACTCGGCGGCGAGATCCGCATCGGGCGCCGGCTTCAGGTGGGCGGGGTTGCCGTCGTACCAGCCGCCGTACAACCGCCACACGTTGCGGACCACGAACTCGGGCTCGTCGTACGTGGGGCGCAGGTAGGGCTTCTCGATCAGGTGGGCCGGCGGCTTCACGGTGTGGATGATCTCGTCGAGCCGGGCGCCGGCGTTCATCATCGCCACCGTCTCGTCGTGTAGGTGGTCCAGCAGATCGGCGGCGTCGGTGAGCGCTTGGGTGATCCGGGCGTTGCCGACGATCGGCAGCCCGTGCCCGGGCAGCAGCACCTCGGCGCCCATCGTCGTCATCTTGCGCAGGGCGACCGCCCACTCCTTCGGGTACCGCTGCACCTTCTGCGGGTTCCCGGCATTGGGCGAGGCCCAGATGAAGAAGTCGCCGCAGCCGAGGACCTTCTTGGTCGGGAACCAGGTCCACGTGTGGTCGTCGGTCTCGCCACGTGCGTGATGCAGCTCGACCGGCACACCGCCGACGTCCAGCGCCAGGTGATCGCGGTATGTCTCGTCGGGGTACCGGTAGTCCGTCGGCCACTGAAGCCCCGGCGCCTTGAACTGGCGCTGGTTGATGATCGAGTTGAACCCGGCGGTGAGGATGTAGCGGTCGAAGCGCGGCGGCAAAGCTTCGTGGGCGATGACGCGCGGCGCCGGCCAACCCTTGTCCGCCGCCTCGGCCTCGAACACCGGGACGCCGAAGACATGGTCGATGTGGCCGTGGGAGTACACCGCGGTGTTGAGTCGCTGATCGGTCCAGCCGCGCAATGCCTCGTGCACGCCGGCGGCGAGGAACTGGCTTCCCGTGTCGACCAGCACCAACCCGTCGTCGGTCGCGACCGCGCTGACATTGGCGAACGACGGCACGAACGCCACCCCGTCGGCCACTTCCTCGGCCGTCGTGTCCATCAGGCGGAACGGGTGATGGTCGGCAATGTCGGCGTCGCCTGTCCACAGCCGCTCAGCCAGATCCAGCACGTCGCCCACGGAACTAACCCTAGCGATGTCGTTAACGTGCCCCCGTGGGCTCCGACGTCGGCAACGCCAAGGACTGGGTCGAGCGTGACCGTGCGGTGGTGTGGCACGGGTTCACGCAGATGGACGCCTTCGCCGACAACGCGCCGCTGATCGTGGAGCGGGCCGAGGGCGCGTATCTGATCGATGTGGCCGGCAACCGCTACCTCGACGCCATCTCGTCGTTGTGGGTCACGACGCTCGGTCACCGCGTGCCGGAGCTGGACGCCGCGTTGCGCGACCAGATCGACCGCGTCGCCCATTCGACACTCCTGGGCAACGGCAGCGCCGTTGTGGTCGAACTGGCCGAGGCGCTGGCCGACGTCGTGCCGGTCGACCAGCCGCACTTCCTCTTCGCGTCGGACGGCGCCGCCGCCGTCGAGCAAGCGCTAAAGATCGCGTTCCAGTACTGGGTGAACCTCGGTGTGACAGGACGCACGACGTATCTCGCGTTCGGCGGTGCGTATCACGGCGACACCGTCGGTTCGTTGTCGGTCGGCGCCGGCGGCTTCGGCACCGACCTGTTCGATCCGCTGCGCTTCCCAGTGGTGCGCGGCCCGGGCTTCGACGAATCCGGGTGGGCCGAGGCGGCCGCGGCGATCATCACGGACCGCGCCAACGAACTGGCGGCCGTCGTCATCGAGCCGTTGGTGCAAGGCGCGGCAGGCATGGTGCTGGCCGCACCCGAGGACGTGCAGTTGATTGCCGAGGCGTGCCGCACGTCCGACGTGCTGTTGATCGCCGACGAGGTGGCGACCGGCTTCGGCCGCACCGGCACGCTGTTCGCATCGGAGCAGTGTGGGATCACACCCGACCTGCTGTGCCTCGGCAAAGGCCTCACGGGGGGCTACCTGCCGATGTCGGTAACCGTCGCGTCCGACCGCGTCTACCGCGCCTTCCTCGGACCCGACCTGAGCGAGAAGACCTTCTACCACGGGCACTCGTTCAGCGGGAACGCGCTGGCGGCCGCCGTTGCCCTGCGTCATCTCGAGCTTGTCGCCGAGTGGAACGTCCTCGACAACGTCAACGCGCGGGCGACACAACTGAGCGCGCTGCTCGCCGACGAGATCGCGCCTCGTACCGAGGTTCGCGACGTGCGGCAACGCGGGCTGATGTGCGGCGTCGAGTTGAATCCGCCGGCCGACGGGCTGCGGTGGGGTCGGCGTGTGTGCGCGGCGGCCGTCGAACGCGGCGTGCTGCTGCGGCCCCTGGGTGACGTCGTCGTCCTGATGCCGCACCTGACGGTGACCGCCGACCAGATCGACGAGATCGTGCGCGTTCTCGGCGAGGCAATCGACGAGGTCGCATGAGTGAGCCGACGGCGAAGCCGGAAGGCGATCGGGCCGATACAGGCTGGGCCGCCATCCGGAGGATGGTGGACCAGTGACTGCGTGGGATGAGCGCGTCGATGCTCGACTCGAGCGCATCCGCCTGGCCGGCCAATGGCGGGCGCCACGAGACGTCGATCCGCGCGACGCGACCGCGCCGGTCTCGTTCGCGTCCAACGACTATCTCGGCCTGAGCCAGCACCCGGCCGTCATCGCCGCCGCCCACGACGCCCTCGACCGCTATGGCACTGGCAGTGGCTCGGCCCGGCTGATCGTCGGCTCGCGCCCGATTCACGGCGAGCTGGAGAACGCGCTGGCCGAATGGAGGGGAACGGAGCGAGCGGTGCTCTTCCCGACTGGCTTCGCCGCCAACCTCGGTGTTCTCTCGACCCTCGGCACCGCCGATGCGCTCATCCTCTCCGACGAGCTGAACCACGCGTCGATCATCGACGGCTGCCGCCTGGCCCACGCCGACGTCGAGGTGTACCGCCACGCCGACGTCGAGCACGTCGAGAAGCTGCTCGTCCAGGCCGCGGGCCGCCCGGCGATCATCGTGAGCGACAGCGTGTTCTCGATGGACGGCGACGTGGCGCCGGTCGACGAGTTGGGCGAGGTCGCGAACCGTTTCGACGCGCTGCTCATCCTCGACGAGGCCCACGCCGTCCTCGGACCCGAGCCCGATCTGACCGGCGCCACGTCGCTCCGTGTGGGCACCCTCTCGAAGACGCTGGGCGCCCTGGGCGGCTTCGTGGCCGGCCCGGCCCGCTACTGCGACCTACTCGTCAACCGGGCCCGCCCCTACATCTTCACCACGGCGGCCACGCCGGCCGACACCGCCGCGGCCGCGGCGGCCCTGGCGATCCTTCGCTCCACGAAGGGGGACGACCTGAAGGCGACGCTGCGCCGGCACGTCGCCGCGGTGCGCCCGGGCCACCCCTCGCCCATCATCCCGATCGTGATCGGTGACGAGGACGCGGCCATCGCCGCGTCGGCCGCCCTGCTCGAGCGCGGCCTCCTGGTTCCCGCGATCCGACCACCGACCGTCGCGCCCGGTACGTCGCGCCTGCGCGTCGCCCTGTCGGCGGCCCACACCGACGCCCAGGTCGCTGCCCTTGTCGAGGCGCTCCGCCACCTTGCGGCCTGAACAGCTCGTCCTCGTCACCGGGACGGGCACCGACGTCGGCAAGACGTGGGTCGCCGCCGCCTGGTTGTCGACGCTCACGGTGACCACCGCGGCGCGCAAACCGGTGCAGTCCTTCTCGCCCGGCGACCGCACCGACGCCGACGTGCTCGCCGCGGCCACGGGAGAGGCGCCGGAGACCGTATGCCCGCGGCATCGCTGGTACGAGGTGCCGATGGCGCCGCCCATGGCCGCCGACGTACTCGGCCGCCCGCAGTTCACCGTGGCTGACCTCGTCGGCGAGATCGCGTGGCCGTCCCCGACGGTCGCTGTGGGTGTTGTCGAAGGCGTCGGCGGACCTCGCTCGCCGATCGCCAGCGACGGCGACGGCGTCGATCTGGCGCGCGCCCTACAACCCGATCGCGTGGTCCTCGTCGCCGACGCCGGCCTCGGCACGATCAACGCGGTCCGGCTGTGCGCGACCGCCCTCGGCGGTTGGCCACTGACCGTGTTCCTCAACCGGTTCGACGACGGCGACGACTTGCATTGCCGCAATCGCGACTGGTTGCGCGACGTCGCGAAACTTCAAGTCGTAACTGACGTCGCCGCGTTGTAGCGTTCCTCGCCAAATGCCGATCTCGCCGACGCGTGCCCTGTTGACCGACGCGGCGGAGGCGTTGTTAGAGGACCGACGCCAGCTCACCGTTGAGGAGCTGACCGAGCTGGCGGCGCTCCCGTCCGCATCGGTTCCGTCGCTCGCCGCGCTGGCCCACGAAGTGCGGCTGGGTTGGTGCGGCACCGAAGTCGAAATCGAAGGCATCCTGTCGGCCAAGACCGGCGGTTGCCCCGAGGACTGCCACTTCTGTAGTCAGTCGGCGCGGTTCGAATCGCCGGTGAAGGCGACGCCGTTGCTCGACGCCGACGAGGTGCTCGCCGCCGCCGAGGAGACGGCCAAGCTCGGCGCGTCGGAGTTCTGCATCGTGCTCGCGATCCGTGGCCCCGACGAGCGGATGTTGCAGTCGATCATGTCGATGGTGCCGCTGGTGCACGACCGCACCGGGCTCAACGTCGCCGTCAGCGCCGGCATCCTCACCAAGGACCAGGCGTTCCGCCTCGCCGACGTCGGGGTGCACCGTTACAACCACAACCTCGAGACGGCGCGATCGTTCTTCGGCAACATCGTCTCGTCGCACACATGGGAGGAGCGCTTCGACACCTGCTCGTACGTGCGCGAGGCGGGGATGGAGCTGTGCTGCGGCGCGCTCCTCGGCATGGGCGAGAACGACAACCAGCGCGTCGAGTTGCTCATGCAGCTCCGTGACGTGGCGCCGGCCGAGGTGCCGATCAACTTCCTCAACCCACGGCCGGGCACGCCGTTGGCCGACCGCCCGCTCGTCGAGCCGCTCGAAGCGATTCGGTGGATCGCCCTGTTCCGTCTGGCCCTGCCCTCGGTGATCCTGCGATTCGCCGGCGGCCGCGAGGTCACGCTCCGCGAGCTCCAGGCGATGGGAATGACGGCGGGTATCAACGCGCTCATCGTCGGCAACTACCTCACGACGCTCGGGCGCTCGGCCGACCAGGATCTCCAGATGCTGGAGGACCTGTGCATGCCGGTCGGGGTTCTGTCGAAAGTCCTCTAAGCGGCGTGCACTGCACGGGCTGCGGGCGAGCAGCCGACGAGTGCGGTGGCCACTGCGGCCGGGAGCTCGACCCGCCCCGCTTCTGCCCAACCTGCGGCCGGCGGCTCACCGTGCAGGTCACGCCTGCCCACTTCACCGCCGCCTGCCGCGACCACGGCGAGGTCGGCCCCGTCGCGCCGCCGTCCTAAAGCCACGTGTCGGTGTCAGGTTGCGGTTTCCATTGCTCTCGCACCGACACATGGGTTCGTAGACGCCCCGGTTACGGTTGACACGCATGCGCGGCCGCGACGTCCTTCTCGAAGTGCTGCGGACCGAAGGCGTTCGCCACATTTTCGGCAATCCCGGCACGACCGAGTTGCCGTTCATCGACGCGCTGGCCGACAACGACAGCGACGGTCCGGCCGACCTCCACTACGTGCTCGCCCTGCAGGAGGCGACCGCGGTCGGGATGGCCGACGGCTACGCGCAGGCCACGCGCCGACCCGCGTTCCTCAACCTGCACACGTCAGCGGGTTTGGGCAACGCGATCGGCAACCTCACCAACGCGCAGGCCAATCGCACGCCACTCGTCGTCACCGCCGGTCAGCAGGATCGGCGCCATCTCGTCGCTGACCCGTTGCTCAGCGGCGACCTGGTTGGGCTGGCACGCGGCGTGAGCAAGTGGACCCACGAGGTCCGCAACGCCAACGAGCTAGGAACGATCTTGCGGCGGGCCTTTCACGACGCGGCATCGGCGCCCTCGGGCCCGGTGTTCGTCTCGATCCCGATGGACGTGCTGGACGACGATGCCGCCGACGGCACCGTTCCCGCAGTCCCGGCGGTGTCGTCGATCCGGCGGCGCGCGGTGGCCGACGGCGTCGACGAGCTGGCGGCCATGCTCGGCGGCTCGATTGCCATCGTTGCCGGGGACGAGGTGGCGGCCTCTGGCGCGGTCGACGCGTTGGCGGACGTCGCACGACGCGCCGGCGCCGCCGTGTTCGGCGCTCCTCTACGCGGTGCGGTCGTCTATCCGCGCGACGACCCGCAGTGGCGCGGCGACCTCCCACCTCTGGCCGCCGCGATCAACGCCGCCCTGGCGCCGTTCGATCGCGTGCTGGTCATCGGCGAACGACTGTTGGTGTACCCGTACTCCGACGGGCCGCTCATGCCCGCAAGCGTCGACGTGCTGCACCTCACGGCCGACGCCGGCCAGCTCGGCCGGGTTCAGTCGACAGTGCTCGGTCTCCTCGGCGACGTGCGCGCCACGCTCGAGGCGGTCGCCGACCGATTGCCGACCGTCGACGCGGCGGCTGCGCCCACGGCGTCGAGCGACTTCGACGAGCGCGCCCGCAGCCGTTACGGCGACGTCCCCATGCATCCAATGGCGGCGACGCACGCCTTGTTGCGCGCCCTGCCCGCCGATGCACCCGTCGTTGACGAGGCCATCACGACGGGTGCGTACGTGCGCGGCTTTCACGGCGACGGGCAATACTTCTTCAACCGGGGCGGCGGGCTTGGCTGGGGAATGCCCGCCGCCCTGGGCATTTCGCTGGCCCTCGACCGCGGCCCAGTCGTGTGCGTCGTCGGCGACGGGTCGGCCATGTACTCGCCGCAAGCGCTGTGGACCGCAGCTCACGAGCAGCTGCCGGTCCTCTTCGCGGTCGTCAACAACCGCCAGTACCTCATCCTCAAGCGCAACCTCCCGCCCGGCAAGGCGTATCCCGGACTCGACCTGGACGCGCCACCGGTGGACTTCGTCGCCCTCGCCGAGTCGATGGGCGTCGGCGCCACGCTCGTCGAGAAGGCGGACGACGTGGCCGACGCGGCGCGCGCCGCGTGGGACAGCGGCGAGCCCCGCCTGCTCGAACTGCCGATCAGCGCGCCGTGAACCGCGACACGATCGCGTTCTACGACAAGAACGCATCGCGCTGGGCGAGCAAGAAACGCCCGGTACGCAACGACGGGGCGATCGCGTTCGACGCGACCGTCCGCCGCGGCGGCGTCCGCATCGATGTCGGCAGCGGACCCGGGCGTTACTCGGCCGCCCTCGGTACGCCGACCGCGGCCATGGACGCGTCGATCGAGATGCTGCGACTGACGCGCGAGATCGCGCCGGACGCGTCGCTGTTTCAAGCCGACGTCACGGCGCTTCCCCTCCGAGCCGGCTCAGTCGCTGGCGCCTGGGCGGCGATGACGTACCACCACATCGACCGCGAGCAGGTGCCAATGGCACTCGCCGACCTGCACCGCGCCCTCGAGGTCGGCGCCACCCTCGACATCACGATGGCCGAAGGCGACTACGTGGGCACCGACATGCCGGGCGACGATTTCCCGGGCCGCTACTTCGCGTGCTGGACCGGGGAGCGCCTGGCCGACATCGTCACCGGCGCCGGGTTCGACGTCGGCACGGTCGACGTCGTCGACGGTGATCAGACGCATGTCGTCGCCACGAGGGCCCGCACCCTCGCCGACACTGTCGGCGCCGATATGCGCCTCCTCGTCTGCGGTCTGAACCCGAGCATCTATTCGGCCGACCGCGGCGTGGGCTACGCGCGACCGGGCAACCGTTTCTGGCCCGCGGCGGTGGCCGCCGGCCTTCTCACCCGCCCGTTGAAGCCCGCGTGCGCGCTGGTCGATAGCGGGATCGGCATCACCGATCTCGTGAAGCGAGCGACGACCGCGGCCAGCGAACTCTCGAAGGACGAGTACCGCGCCGGCGCCGAACGCGTGCGGCGCCTCGTCGAATGGCTGCAACCGCGCGCGGTGTGCTTCGTCGGCCTGGCCGGCTACCGCGCCGCGATCAATCGCGGCGCCACGACGGGATGGCAACCAGAACCGTTCGGTGGCCGTCCGGCCTACGTGATGCCGTCAACCAGCGGGCTCAACGCGCGGACGAGTTTTGACGACCTCGTCGAACACCTCGCCGCCACCCTTCGCCACCCCCGCTGATGTAACCGCGGTTAGGAGTTGCGCTTCCACGCCGTCCCTCCGTGGCCACCGTTACCGCCGGGACCGCCGTTGCCGCCGCGACCGGTGTCGCCCGTGTCGCCACCGCGTCCCGACGCGACGTCGCCGTCGTCGCCGGCACCCAACGCGCTGCCGCCGGCCCCACCGTCACCGGTGCCGCCCGATCCGCCGCCGAAACCACCGGGGCCCGCCCCACCGCCGTTACGGCCGATTGAGGCGATGCCCGCGTTCACCGACTTGGCGTTGCCGCCGTTACCCCCGGTGCCACCGCGGCCGCCGTTGCCACCGCCGCCCGAGTTCCCGGAGTCGCCGCCCCGCCCGGCCGTCACGTCGGACGCCACGCCGTTGCCGTCGGCCTTGCCACCAGCGCCGCCGGCGCCACTCTTACCCGACACGGCACCCGGTCCCCCGGTGCCGCCATCGCCGCCGCTCGCACCGAGCGCGCTCGACCCGAAGAGCAGCACGCCGACGATCGGGATCAGCGTGATCGCAACACTCCTTCGCAGATGCATGGCGGCGCAGTGTAGGAACCGAAAATCGCCAAAACGGCCGCCGACTCACACTCTTAACAGACTGACCCCGACGTGAATTGCGTATGACGCGAACGCGTTCAGTTGACGCGCTTTTCGCGGCCTTCCCAGTAGGGCTGGCGCAACTTGAACTTCTGGAGCTTGCCGGTGGCGGTACGCGCCAATGCATCACGGATCTCGACCGACGTCGGGCACTTGAAGTGGGCGATCTTGCTGCGGCAGTGCTCGATGAGATCGGCTTCCGACGCGGTCTGCCCATCGCGCAAAACCACCAACGCCTTGACCGTCTCGCCCCACTTCTCGTCGGGCACGCCGATGACGCACGCCTCGGCGACGGCCGGATGCTGGAACAGGCAGTCCTCGACCTCGATCGAGCTGACGTTCTCGCCGCCGCTGATGATCACGTCCTTCTTGCGGTCGGCGATCACGATGTACGGGCCGTCGAGGTGACCACCATCGCCGGTGTGGAACCACCCATCGACGATCGCCTTGCTCGTTTCCTCGGGCTGTTCCCAATAGCCCTCGAACACCTCGTTGGCCCGCGCCAGCACCTCGCCCTCGCTGTCAACGCGCATCCGCACGCCGATCACCGGTACGCCGGCGCGATTGAGCCGCTGCGCCCGCTCGCCGGACTCGAGGCCGTCCCACTCCTTCGGCGCCCGGTTCATCGTGAGGATCGGCGACGTCTCGGTGAGGCCGTAGATCTGGATGAACTCCCAACCGAGTTCGGTCTCCATCCGTTCGATGACGCGCGTGGGCGGCGGTGCGCCGGCCACGATCATTCGCACGGTGCCGGCGCCCGGCGTCGGCTCGCCCTTGTCCCGACGGGCGCTCGCCGCGTCGAGGATGGCGGCGACGACCGCCGGCGCACCGTTGAGCAACGTCACGCCGTGCTGCTCGACGCGAGACAGGATGTCCTCGCCGTCGACCTTGCGTAGCACGACCTGCGGCACGCCCATGCCGGTCAATGCGTACGGCATCCCCCAGCCGTTGCAGTGGAACATCGGCAGCGTGTGGAGGTACACGTCGCGATCGTTGATGCCGGCGTGGAAGCCGAACGTCATCGTGTTGATCCACGCGTTGCGGTGCGTGATCTGCACGCCCTTGGGCCGGGCCGTCGTCCCCGACGTGTAGTTGATCGACGCGGTCGCGTCCTCGTCGGGCGTCCACAACTCACCCGGGTCGTCGCCCTCGGCGAACAGCTCGGCGTCCTCCACGCCGTCGAGCAGAATCCGGTGCTTGGCGGTCACGCCAGCAACCTGCGATTCGATCTCCGGGTCGATCAGCAGGACCGACGCGCCGGAGTGCTCGACGATGTAGGCGATCTCCTCGCTGTTGAGGCGGAAGTTGATCGGCACGACGATGCGGCCATACGCGCTGGTCCCGTAGAAGGTGACGAGGAACCGGGCCGCATTGGGGCTGACGATGGCCACCCGCTCGCCGAGCCCGACCCCCATGCGGTCGAGGGCACCGGCCATTCCCCGCGCCTTTCGGGCGATTTGCCCGTACGTGATCGTGCCTAGCGAGCCACCCGGCGGGCTGGGCTCGTCGATCGCCCCGGTGCGCTCGGGGAACACCAACTCGGCCCGCTCGATGAAGTCCGCCACGGTGAGGGGTACGCGCATGGCGCCAAGGTATCGCCCCCCTCCAATCCTCGACTTGCTATCCTATGCGTGCTAGAGTTTAACACTCGCTAGCTGGAGCAAGCGTAGAGGAAGAAGCCCTCGGCGCACGTTTCCGGCGAGGCCTCGTGGGCGTCACGGACGCTGGCTGGGAAGCCCGGGGCCGGAAAGGGACAAGCAATGCACCGCCTCATCGCGGGCGTCGGCGTACTGGCGCTCGCCCTAACGGCGTGTGGAGCACGGGTGCCTGATGGCCCGCCGCCCCACATCGTCGCTCTCGGAGTCGCCGCCGCGACTCCGGCGCCAGAACCGGCGCCGGAGGCGGAAGTCGTCCTCGCCCGAGCCAGCCGCGGCGCGACCCGCGTCCAGCTCGCCTCGGCCAACGTGCCGATCACGGGCGACGTCTGGGGCCGCCTGGCCCGCTGTGAATCGGGGGGCAACCCTCGGGCGATCGGCGGCCACGGCCGCTTCTACGGCGCCTTCCAGTTCACCCTGCGGACCTGGCACGGCATCGGCATGACGGGTAACCCGATCGACTACTCCTACGCCGACCAGCTGGCGGCGGCGCAGCGCCTCCAGGCCCGCTCCGGTTGGCGCAACTGGCCGGTCTGTGCGCGGCGCGCCCTGCGGGGTTAGAGACTGGTCGGCGTGGACGAACGGCTCGCCGCCACCCTCGCTGACATCGACGCGGCCAACGCGGCCGACCCCAACCGCCTTCAGGTGCGCGGCAGCGCGCGCCCGAAGGCCTTGGGTGAGGCCGAGTTGGCCACCGAGTGGATCGGCCGGCTCCTCAGCAATCCGAGCGACGAGTTGCTCGTCGCCATTCGCGCCCACCACCTTCAGCGGTGGACGGTGCCGCGCACCTCGTACCCCGAGGGGCGCGCCGGCTACCTGCGCTGGCGGCGCGACCTGCATGCCGTCCACGCCGATGGCGCCGCCGCCATCATGCGTGCCCGCGATTGGGACGACGCCACGATCAACCGCGTGGCCGATCTCATCCACAAGCGCGGATTAGGCAAGACCGACGACGCGGAAGTGCAGGCGTTCGAGGACGCGCTGTGTCTCGTCTTCATCGAGACGCAGTACGACGAACTGGCCGTCAAGCTCGAGGACGACAAGATGAACGACGTTGTCGCCAAGACCATCGCGAAGATGAGTCCCGCCGCCCAGGAACTCGCAGCTACGTTGCGCTGATGGCGACCGCTAATCCCACGCCGAGCCCCAACCCGAACGCGCTCAAGTTCGAACTCGACGTGACGCTGCCCGACACGATCAGCTACGCGTCAGCGGAGGAAGCCGCCGCCAGTCCGTTTGCTGCCGCCATCTTCACGGCGCCGGGCGTGGCGTCGATCTTCGGCGTGAACGACTTCGTCACCGTCAACCGGGTCGCCGATGCCGACTGGGAGCCGATCATCGCCGCCGTGCAGTCGGCGGCCGCCGCCCACCTGTAGCGCGGCGCGCTACGCGGTAACGATCGCCGCCGCCGCCTCGAGGCCCAACTCGGCGATGGCCACCTCGCGCATCTTGAACTTCTGCACCTTGCCGGTGACCGTCATCGGGAACTCGTCGACGAACTTCCAGTAGCGCGGCACCTTGAAATGGGCGAGTCGCTCACGACAGAACGTCCGGAGCTCGTCGTCGGATGCGCGGGCGCCGTCGCGGAACGACACCCACGCCATCAATTCCTCGCCCATGCGCGCGTCGGGGACACCGATAACCTGCACGCTCGCCACCGCCGGGTGTTGGAACAAGACCTCCTCGATCTCCCGCGGGTACAGGTTCTCGCCGCCACGGATCACCATGTCCTTGGCCCGGCCGACGATGTTGATGTAGCCGCGCTCGTCCATGACGGCGAGGTCGCCGGTGTGCATCCAGCCGGCGTCGTCGACCGCCTCCGCGGTCGCGGCCGCGTCGTTCCAGTACCCGCGCATGACGAGGTACCCGCGAGAGCACAGCTCGCCGGGCGCGCCGGCGCCGACCGTCGCGCCGGTCGCCGGATCGACGATCTTGACCTCGACGTTGGGCAAAACCGTACCGACGGTCGCGGTCCGCCGTTCGAGGTCGTCGTCGCGTCGGGTCATGGTCGACACCGGAGATGTCTCGGTCATGCCGTAGGCAATCGTCATCTCGGCCGCGTGCATCTCGTCGACGACGCGCTTCATCACCTCGACCGGGCAGGGCGACCCGGCCATGATCCCGGTGCGCAGGCTCGTCAGGTCGAGACCGGCGAACGACGGATCCTCGAGCATGGCGATGAACATCGTCGGGACGCCGTAGATGCTCGTGCAGCGGTCCTCGGCGATGGCGGCCAGCGTGGCATCGGCCGTGAACGCCTCGGCCGGGTACACCATCGTGGCCCCGGCCGTGACGCAGCCGAGGTTGCCGATGCCCATGCCGAAGCAGTGGTACAGCGGCACCGGGATACACACGCGGTCGTCGTCGGTATAGCCGAGCACCGCCGCGATCGACCGGGCGTTGTTGACGATGTTGTGGTGCGTGAGCGTGGCGCCTTTGGGGTTTCCCGTGGTGCCGCTCGTGTACTGGATGTTGATCGGGTCGTCGACGTCGAGTTGCGCCTCGCGATCGGCGAGCTGCTCGGCTGTCACGCGGGCGCCGAGCGCCACCAACTCATCCCACACGAGGTCATCGGGCCCACCGGCCGACTCGTCGCCCAACGCGACAACCCGCTCGAGTGCCGGAAGCTCGGAACGGACCTCGTTGATCATCTCGAGGTACGCCGACGTCTTGAACTGGCGCGCGCACACGAGCAGGCGGACGCCGGAGTGGGTCAACGCGTACTGCAACTCGGCCGGCCGGTAGGCGGGGTTGACGTTGACGAGAATCGCGCCGGCGCGCGCCGACCCGAATTGCAGCAGCGTCCATTCGGCGCAGGTCGGCGACCAGATACCGACGCGGTCGCCGCGCCCGATCCCGAGGGCGAAAAGGCCGCGCGCCACGTCGTCGGCCGCGTCGGACAGCTCGCGCCACGACAGCCGGATGTCCTGGTGGCGGCTGACGAGCGCCTCGCGATCACCGAAACGCGCCGCCGCAGTGCGCAACGCGGCGCCCACCGTGTCGCCCAACAGCGGCTCGGCCGCCGGGCCCGAGGAGTAGGCAGTCACGACCGAACTGCGCCGAGGAGGGCGACGAAGAGGACGGCCGGCTCGTTCGATCGGTTGTGCCAGGCGTGGCGCGTGCCGTTCTGCACCACGCAGTCGCCGGGGCCGAGGCGAACCTCGGCGCCGTCATCGAGTTCGAGGAACACCTCGCCCGAGATAACGAGGTCGAGGTCGACAGTGTCGGTGGTGTGCATGCCGGGATGCTCGGGCTCCATCACTTCGGCCATGCCCGGCAGCTTCTCGCCCATCTCGGCGAACAAGGCGACGACGTCGATGTTGTCCGGGACCGGCGCGTCTGTCACATTGCGCGCCTCCGGCGCGACGGGAGGCAGCGTGAAGAAGCCGACGCGGTACCCGGGTGCGGGCGGGAAGTACGTCGGTTGGCCGGGCGGGGTGCCGTCGGTCGGGAGCTGCGGCGTTTCGTCACTCCCCCAGATTCGGTGGAACTCGGGCCCGGTGATCTGCGACAACGTCACCGGCTCGACTTCGCCGTCGGACACGAACACCGACTTGCCGGTCGCGTCCTGACCGGTGACGACCCGACGGACCTTCATCGCTGGCCGACCAGTTCCTCGCTCGCCTCCCACAGCCGGCGCGCCGCATCGGCGTCGCGCGCCGCCGCCGTCGGTCGTTTGACCTTCTGCTTCACGAAGTACTCTCCCGTCACGCCGGCCACGTCGGGCGACGAGGCCAGGTACACGGATGTAGCCGCGCCCTTCTCGGGGCTGAGAAAGAACCGCGAACCGATCGCGATCCCGATGCGCAGCATGCCGGTGCTGTCGCCGTCGCGCCCGTAGCCGGTGCGCACGGTGCCGGGGTGCAACGAGTTGACGGTCACGCCGGTCCCTTCGAGGCGCCGGGCCAGCTCATTCGTGAACAAGATGTTCGCCAGCTTCGACTGGCTGTAGACGCGCATGCCCTTGTAGTTCTTGCTGTTCTGGAGGTCGTCGTAGTCGAGGCCCTTGCGGGCGCCGCGGTGCGCGGTCGACGCCACGTTGACGATCCGCGACGGCGCGCTGGCCTTGATCCGGTCGAGCAGGCGCGACGTAAGCAGGAACGGCCCGAGGTGATTGATCGCGAACGTGCTCTCGAAGCCGTCGACCGTCTCGCGCCGGTCGGTGAGGACGACGCCGGCGTTGTTGACGAGCACGTCGATGCGCGGGCAGCGGTCGAGCAGCTCGGCCGCACCCGCTCGGGTCGACTCGAGGCTGCCCAGGTCGAACAAGACGAGGTCGACCGCGTCGCTCCCGCTGCGCTGTTTGATGTCGGCCACCGCCTGCTTGCCGCGCTCGGCGTCGCGCGCGGTGATCACCACATCGGCGCCGGCGCGGGCCAGCGCCACCGCCGTCTCCAAGCCGATGCCCGAGTTGCCGCCGGTGACGATCACCGTCTTGCCGTTCATGTCGCTCATGCGTATCCCTCCGGAACTTCGTAGCCGCCACCCGCGACCTCGGCGAGCAGGCCGGCCAAGTCGATCGCCTCGCGGTCGCGTAGGTAGGCCGTGACCACCTGGACGCCGACAGGAACGCCCGCCGCCGTGCGGCCGATGGGCGGCACGGCCGACGGTAGACCGACCACGCCGATGAGGCCGGTCCAGCTCACCAGGTTGAAGTACGGCTCGTCGTGGCCGTTGACCTCGACGGTCCGGCTGAAGAAGTCGCCGTCTTGCCGGTGCGTGAACGCGGGCACGACCATCACCGGGCACAGCAGCGCGTCGTACGTCGCGAACCACTCCGCCCACACTGCTCGCAACGCGGCGCGCTTCTCGTCGCCCGCCAGCCACTGCCGGTGCGAGCCGCTCATCGCCTCAGCGGCCTCATCGGGCATCGACGGCGAGATGGCGGCAGCAATGAGCTGGTTGAAGACGTTCAGCTGGTCGGAGAAGTCAACCGGCGGATGGGCGTCCTCCACCTTGGCGCCCGCGCCGGCGAGCTTGTCCGCCGCGTGGCCGATGATGGCGCGCTGCTCGTCATCGGAGGCCAGGCCCGGGGTTTCCAGCCATACCCCGACCTTGTATTCGGTGACGTCCTTGCGGCGGGGCGCCGGCAGCTCGAGCCGCCAAGCCAGTTCGCGATCAGGCTCGGGGCCGCCGATCACGCCCAGGAGCAGGTCGAGGTCGGCCGCGCTCCGCGCCAGCGGTCCGAACACGTTGATGTCGGCGTCGGTCGTCCCGCCGCCCACGTGGTCCAGGTAGCCGCGCTGCGGGACGACGCCGAACGACGGCTTGAGGCCGAAGATCCCGCAGCAGTGCGAAGGCACGCGGATCGAGCCGCCGATGTCGGTGCCGATCTCGAACGACGTGAGGCCGGCGGCGACCGCGGCCGCCGGGCCGCCCGACGACCCGCCGGGCACGCGGTCGGTCGCCCACGGGTTGTTCGTGGTCCCGAAGATCTCGTTGAACGTCTGGAGGTCACCCGACCACTCGGGGACGTTGGTCTTGCCGAAGACGATCGCCCCGGCGTCCTTCACCCGGGCCACCACCGGCGCATCGGCGACCGGGACGTGGTCGGTCAAGGCGACGGCGCCACCGGTCGAGCGAACCCCGCCGACTTCGATGGCGTCCTTGATCGTGATCGGCAGGCCGTGCAGTGGGCCGACGTCGTCGCCCCGCGCCGTGGCCTCGTCGGCCGCGGCGGCCGCGTCACGAGCGCGATCGGCGTCGAGCGTCACGACCGCGTTGATGGCCGGGTTCAGCCGCTCCACGCGGACCAGGTACTCGTCGAGCAACTCGCGGCTCGACACCTCCTTGCCCCGAATCGCCCGCGCCAGTTCCGTCGCCGACTTCGTCGCCCAACTCACGCCGGGCAACCTATCGACAAACTCGGTGGAGCCGCCGGGCGACGCTCGTTACCGTGCACGCATGCGGTGCGCTACCCGCCGCGGTCCGGCAAGACCGTGGCGTATGAGGGCGATGACGCCCACACTCGGCGCCCGCCGCTTCCACCACTGCGTCGGAGGAAGCGGCGGGAGACTCGGCGCGCCCGCTTCCTCTTGACGAGCTGAGCGCCGCGCGCCCCGACACCTCCTGCCCTGAGCAAACAGGAGGTGGACGGTGCCGGCATCGCATCGTCACGAATTGGCCCCCGCTGGCATCGGCCATCCGCGGGTCAGGCAGTTTCTCAACATCAAGCACAACCGGGTGAAGAACGCCGAGGGCGCCTTCGCCCTCGAAGGCCTCTGGTCCATCGAACGGGCCGTCGAGGCGAACGTGCCGATCGAGGTCGTGTTCGTCTGTCGCGCCCTGCAGCGAGGCGACGAAGCCGACCGCGTGATCGACAACCTGCGGGAGGGTGGCACGCGCCCGTTCGAGGTGAGCGAGCGCGTCCTGCGCCGCATGGTCGATCGTGACGGGCCCGACGGGCTGGCCGCCATCGCCCATCTCCGCACGCCGCGGCTAAACGACGTCGCCGTCGGCCCGGCGACGCGTGTCGTCGTCGCCGACGGCTTCGAGCTGGCCGGGAACCTCGGCACGCTGATCCGGTGCGCGGACGGCGCCGGCGCGGCCGCCGTGGTCCTCACCGATCGCCGGCTGCGAGTCAGCCACCCTCGGGTACTGAAGGCGAGCATGGGAACGGTGTTCTCGACGCCGGTCGTCGACGCCGATCGGGCCGATGCGCTCGCTTGGCTACGAGCGCGGGGGTTCCGGGTGATCGCCGCGGAGCCGGCTGCGCCCACGTCGTATCGTGACGCTGACTACCGCGGCCGGGTAGCCATCGTGCTCGGCAGCGAGCGCCACGGCGTCGCCCCGTTCTGGGTCGACGCCGCTGACGTCACGGTGTCGATCCCAATGCGCGGCGTCGCCGACTCACTCAACGTCGGCCACGCCGCCGCGCTTCTCCTCTACGAGGCCCTCCACCAGGCCTAACCCCCGGACTTTGTTGCAGTTGTCGTTCTGCCAGAACGACAACTGCAACAAAGTCGGTCGTAGGTCGGTTAGACGATTACGGCGTGGACTTCGCCGGGACCGTGGACGCCGGTGAGGAGTTGCAGTTCGATGTCGCCGCTTCGGGACGGGCCGGTGACGAACACGATCTGGGCCGGCGGCCCGTCCGGCCACCAACGGTCGCGGTGGCGGAGCACGTCGCCGGGCGTGGCCACGATGTCGTCGGCCCGAATGACGAACACGCACGCCGGCGGCAGCAGGCTGACCGCCCGCACGAGCCGGGAGTCGACGACGATCGACCCGGTTGCCGCGATCGCGGCCACCGCAGGGACGACGCCCACGGCGGCGTCGGCCAACTCCTCGCGGGACGGGCGGTCTACGGCGAAGGCGACCGGCGAGCGCCCGGCAATGGCGGCGGTGACACCGTCGGCGCCGCGATGGACCTGGCCCATCAACCGGGTCCATGACGCGACGAAGTCGTCGACCGGTGAGGTGACCTCTCGCTTGTAGACGACCTCGGGAATCACGACGCTCACTTCGGGGCCTCCCGGGTCGACAGCCAGGCGCCGGCCCACCCAGGTGCGCGGCGGGCTCTCCGGCCCACCCGGCGGCCGACGCGTGACGCGACCTTGGTGGCAACGAACCCGGCGCGCGTCGACCACAGCCAGGACCACAGCGAGAAGCCGATGCGGCGGGTCGCGCCGCCGTCACCCGGCGCATCGCGCGCTCGCAGGTCGAGAAGCATCTCGTGTAGCGGAATGCGGACCGGACACGCCTCCCAACAGGCGCCGCACAGCGAAGATGCCTGCGACAGCTCGCGCGCTTCGGGATCGTCGGGTCGCAGCAATGGCGTGAGCACCGCGCCGATCGGTCCGGAGTAGACCGCGTTGTACGCGTGACCGCCGACATTGCGGTACACCGGGCACACGTTGAGGCACGCGCCGCAGCGGATGCAGTCGAGCACGTCCTCGAACTTCGTACCGCGGATTGCGCTACGCCCGTTGTCGAGGATGACGACGTGCAGCTCCTCGGGACCGTCGACGTCATCGACGCGGCGCGGCCCGGTGAGGATGTTGGTGTACACGCTCAGCGGCTGCCCGGTCGCCGAGCGAGCCAGCACGTTGAGCATGACGTCGAGCTCGTCCCACGTTTCGACGATGCGTTCCATCCCCATAACCGCGATGTGCACCCGCGGCAAGGTCGTGCACATGCGCCCGTTGCCCTCGTTCTCCACGAGGCAGATCGAACCGGTCTCGGCGACCGCAAAGTTGACGCCGGTTACGCCGATGTCCGCTTCGAGGAATGCTTCACGTAGTCGGGACCGGGCGTAGGCGAACTCGGCGGGGATGTCGGGCGCAACCGGAGCCCCCGTCTCCCCCCGTGCCGCAGCGTCGGCGGTGAACAGCTCGGCCACGTCGTACCGGGTCTTGTGGATCGCCGGGGCGATGATGTGACTCGGCGTCTCGCCGGCCAGCTGGATGATGAACTCGCCCAAGTCCGTCTCGACCACCGTGACGCCGGCGGCTTCGAGGCCGGCGTTGAGATGAATCTCCTCGCTGGCCATCGACTTGCCTTTGGCGACCACGCGCGCGCCGCGCTGTTGCGCGATCCCGACGATGTACGCGACGGCCGCGTCGCCGTTGGCGGCGCGGAACACGGTCCCACCCACCGCATCGACGTTCTCGACGAAACGATCGAGGACGCGAGGCAAGTCGGCGACCATCCGCTTGCGGATCGTCCGGGCCGTGTCACGGACAGCATCGGGGTCGGCCAGGTCCTGCAACGAAACCGGGCGCATCATCCCGAGCACATCGGTGGCGGTTCGCAACGCGCCCCGCAAGTGGTCGTCGTTCAGGGCGCCGTGGGCGCGCGCCTTGAACGCCGCCTCAGCCATCGGCGAGGACTTCAGCCAGGTGGCGCACCGTGAGGCCCAGCCCGCGCCGGCGCGCCCGGCCGTCAAGGTGCATCAGGCAGGACAAGTCGCAGCCGACCAAGGTGTCGCAGCCGGCGGCAACAACCTCGTCGAGTTTCTCGTCGGCCATGGCGGTCGACACTTCGGGCAGCTTCACCGAGAACGTGCCGCCGAAGCCGCAGCATCGCTCCGACAACTCGGCGGTCCCACCGAGGAGCCGCCGCGGCTCTTCCTTGATGCCCAGCGAGCGCAGCATGTGGCACGAGTCGTGGTACGCAACGCCGTCGCCGGCGGGGCGGGCCTGCACGTCGGCGCCGGCACCGAGGAACGCCGAGAACTCGACCACCCGCGACGCCACGCCGACGCCGGACTCGCCCAGTAGTTCGGGCCAGTACTCGTGCATCATCGCCGCGCACGAGCCCGACGGGACGACGACCGGCCCCGTGGTGCGGTCCAGCGCCTTGGCGGTGCGGCGGGCGACGCGACGGGCGTCCTTTACATAACCGGCGTTCCACGCCGGCTGGCCGCAGCACGTCGCGCCCCGGCCGACGGTGACGGTGTACCCGCGCGCTTCGAGCGCCCGCACCACGGCCTGGCCGACCGCCGGCGCCACCAACTCGACGAGACACGTCGGGAAGACCACCACCGCCGTCTCGTCAGGCACGGCCGCAGGCTAGAGGACGGCCACTTGCGCTGGCCTTGCGGGCGAATTGCGGCCGGTCCGTACGGTCACCCACGTCGACCAGGTCTTGGGGGGGCTGGTCGCCAAGAACGGGGGCGGTCGGATCCCGCGGGGGGCGGGACCGACCGGGCCAACGGTTAGTTACCGCGGTGGTCGCCGAGTTCGGCGACCGCGGCACGCAGCTGTTCGACCAGCTCGCTCGGCGTCATCGCCGCACCCCTCGCCATCTGGGCGGCAAACACGTCGGGACCGAGGGCGGCCCGCACGTCGGCCACGACCGCCTCATGCCGGGCTTGCTCCCGCTCCCGTAGCGGCAGCTTGAGTGACGCCTCGGCGTCGGCGCCCAGCGCGACGGCGGCCGATTCGGCGTCACCGAGGGCGGCGAAGTCGCGCGCGACCCGTCGTACGACGCCCCAGAGATTGGCGGTGTTGTCGACCTTGACCCAGTAGTCGATGTGTTCGACCGCGGCCCGCAGGTCGTCGTCGAGCGTCCGCCGGCTGAGCTTGGTCCGCAGCTCCTCAGCCGGCGTCGCCGCGGCACCGAGCGCCATGCGGTTGTCGACCTCACGGCTGATTTCGATGCACCGGGCCAGCGCCTCGAGCGCGCCGGCCGGGTCACGATCGAACAGCGCCAGACCCATCGACCACGCGGCGTGGGCCACCGCAGTCGGATTGCCGGTCCGACCGGCTACTGCCTCGGCCTCGACTGCCAGTTCGACCGCGACGTCGTCCGATTGGTCCGCGGCCGTGAGCACATGCGAGAACGCGAGTTGGCCCAACGCCAATGCGAGCCGGTAGTCGTTACCCGCGGATCGCGCCGACTCGCTCGCCGCCGTGAAGGCCTCGACGGCATCGGCGACCCGGCCTTGGAACAAGCGGATCGTGCCGAGGGCGTCGTGGCCGAGCCAGGTGCTCCCGGCGGCGACGGCCGACTCGGCGTACGTGGTCGCGTTGTCGATGTCGCCGCGCTCCCACGCGAGGTGCCCGGCTACACCGGCGAACTGCGGGTACAGCGGGTGATCGGCGGCGCCGGGGAGGGCGACGGTCTCGGCTGCCCAGAGGCCGACCTCGCGGCGCATCCGGAAGAAGGCGTAGTCGAACAGGCCCACGACGATCTCGGCGCAGGCGTTCACGTCGCGCACCGCCGCGGCGCGGACGAACGCGGCACGGATGTTGGCCAGGTCGGCGTGCACGGCACGAACCCACCACGCCTCCTCGCGACTTTGGAGGCCCGCCGCCGCCGACGTCGCCAGCGCGACGTAGTAGTCGCGATGGCGCCCGATCACGTTCGCCGCTTCGCCACCTGCGTCGAGGTTGGCCCGGCCGAACTCGCGCATGGTCTCGAGGAGCGCGTAGCGAGCGAAGGTCGCGTCGTCGACGACGACGAGCATCGAGCGGGAGACCAATGCGTCGATCAGGTCAGAGACGTCGAGGATGTCGAGGCCGGCGACGGCGGCCGCCGCCTCGATGCTGAAGCCGCCGGCGAATACGGACAGCTGATCGAACAGCCCGGCCTCGGCCGCGTCGAGTAGCTCGTATGACCAGCGAACCACGTCCTCTAGGCGCCGCTCGCGCCCGGACGCGTCGCGGTGGGCGCCGCGGAGCAATCGGAAGCGTTCGTCGAGATGGGCGGCGATTTGGGCGGGCGGTATCGACCGCACGCGTGCCGCCGCCAGTTCGAGGGCGAGCGGTAGCCCATCCAGCCGCCGGGCGATCTCGGCGACGGCGGCGGCATTGGACTCCGTCAGCGTGAAGCCGTGGCTCGCGGCTTGGGCGCGACGCACGAACACCTCGACCGCGGGGCTGGCGACGATTGCGTCGAACCCGGCATCCTCGGCCGGTGCGGCGAGCGGCGCCAGGTTCACCGCGTGCTCCGTCGCCACCCCGAGTGTCGCTCGCGAGGTCGTCAGCACGTTGAGGTCCGCGCACGCAGCCAACAGCGCCTCGACGACCAGCTTCACGGCCTCGACGGCGTGCTCACAGTTGTCGAGCACGAGAAACGCGGGCGCCGCGTCGAGCCGGGCGATCGTCGCCGCCAGCGCGTCCATGCCCTGCCGAGCGCCACCGACGACGTTAGCCACCGCGTAGGCGACGGCGTCGGGATCAACCGACGCCAGTTCGACCCACCACGTCCGGTCGCCATATGTCTGGCTCACGCGGTGCGCGGCGGCCAGTGCCAGCCGCGTCTTACCGACGCCACCGACGCCGGTGATCGTCACGAGTCGCGACGCGTCGGTCGCGGCAAGGACGCTGGCCAGGTCGGCGTCGCGACCGATCAATGCCGCGTCCTCGATCGCCAGGCTCGATCCCTGCCGGTGACCGGTGTGGACGGCAGGGAAGTCAGCCCGCAAGTCGGGGTGCGTCACCTGGTACACGGCCTCGGTCCCGGCCATGCCGCGCAGTTCGACCTCAGCCAGGTACTGCAACGCGACGGGCGGAGGAAGTCGGCCGTCGACGATCAGCCGGGTGGACGCCGACGCCAGGATCTGCCCGCCGCTGGCCAGCGCGCACAACCGGCCGATGCGATTCAGGGCGACGCCGGCGTAGTCGTCGCCGCGCACTTCCGCCTCGCCGGTGTGAACGCCGATGCGAACGCGGAGCGGACCGGGCCGCCCCCAATCCGCGGCCGCCAGCGCCCGTTGGGCGGCGACCGCGGCCACGACCGCGTCACTGGCGGACGCAAACACTGCGCACACGCCGTCGCCGGTGTGCTTGAAGACGCGCCCGGAGTTGCCCGTGACGGCGACGGTGATCAGCTCGTCGTGCCGCACCAGCGCGGCGGCCATGGCCTCGGCGTCCTGCTCCCATCGGGTCGAGCTGCCCTCGATATCGGTGAAGAGGAACGTCACCGTCCCCGAGGTCGTCGCCAGCGGAGCGGCAATCGATGGGTCGGGTTCGGTGCCGAGCAGCGCGACGTAGTCGGCCTCGGTCTCTGGCGACGGGCTGACCCCCATCTCCTCGGCGAGCATGCGCCGGCATCGTTCGTACACGCGCAATGCCTCGGCCCGATTGCCGGCCGCCGCGTGGGCGCCCATCAGCAGCCGGAACGCCGACTCGCGGTACGGGGCGGCGGCGACCGCATCAGCGGCGGCGACGACCGCGGCGCCCGCGTCACCCAGCGCCAGGCGGGCGCCGGCCTCGAGTTCGGCCGCCCGCACGCGCAGCGCGCTCAACCGCTCGCGCTGGGCATCGAGCCACACGTTGTCGACGCCGGCGAGCAGCGGCGGTGTCAGCGCGGCCCGCGCCGCGGCGGCGGCCTCGGCGGCCTCCCTGTGCTGCCCGTCGGCGGCGGCGGCGTCGGCACCTTGGACGAGGTCGGCTGCTTCTTCGACGTCGACAACCGCGTCCTCCGGGAGCCGTAGCTGGTAGCCGTCGCGCGTCCCGACCATGGCCTCGTCGGGATCGAGGCCGGCCTCGCCGACGAAGGCCCGTACCCGGCTGACGAGGTTGCGGAGTGCCGAGTCCCACGACGACGGGAGCGACTCGCCCCACAGCGCGTCGGCCAGTTCGTCACGGGGCAGCACCCGCCGGCGTTCCAGAACGAGCGTCACGAACACGAGGCGCGCTTGAGCACCGCTCAGTTGACGCTCTTCGAGACGAACCGCCCCCTTAGCGATTCCCAGTTGTCCTACAAGCGTGATGCGAAGCGCGCGGCTCGCTTCAGCCATGCTCACGCGCAGTCTGCCATGCTGCCTCGGGGATACGCGGATAGCAGGGGGTCAGTTTCGATGGCGGACAGGGGACGCTGGACCGACGCAAAGCTCGATCCGATGCGCGATGTCGGCGACAAACCCGCCGATGACATCGCGGCATCGGTGCTCGCCGGGTCCGAGCTCGAACACGTCAACGACATCTTCCGGACCCTGGTTCGCACTAACCAGCCGGTTCCTCGTGAGCTGCCCGACGACATGGAGCAGTTCCTCAACACCACCATCGAGCTGCCCAGGTGGGCCAAACCCGACCGGATTGCCCGGGCGCAGAGCTTCTTCCAGATCTGGGGCGTGCACATCACGACGTGCTTGTTTTGCGCCTCGCTCCCGTCGGCCTACGCGGCCGGTAAGGGCGTTCGCGTGCTCGCCTATACCGGCCGCCTCCAGAAGGACGCCAAGCGCCGCGTGCTCGAGACCGGGCAGTTCCTGATGGACGTCCTCACGCCCGGCGGTCTCGAGGACACGGGCAACGGGCGGCGGACGATCCAGCACGTCCGGCTCATGCACGCGGCGATCCGGCAGAGCATCGAGAAGGAGAGGCTGCGGAACCCGGCGTCGTGGGACCCGCACTGGGGTACGCCGATCAACCAGGAGGACTTGGCCGGCACCCTGCTGTCGTTCGCCTACGTGCCGGCCGAACCGCTGCGCAAGCTCGGCATCGAAGTGAGCCGGCGGACGCAGGAGGACTACCTCCATCTCTGGAAGGTCGTCGGCGAGATGCTCGGCGTCCTCCCCGAGATGCGGATCCACGACATGGACGACGCGACCCAATTGGTGAACGCGATCCGCGAGCGGCAGTACGAAGCGACCGAGGAGGGCAAGGAGCTCACTGCCGCGCTCATCGAGCTGGTCCAGACGTTGACACCGGGCCCACTCGACGACCCGTTTGTCCCGACGCTGATGCGGTATCTGATCGGCAACGACGTGGCCGCCATGATCGATGTCCCGACGGTGACCCCTCCGCTGGTGCGATTCGTCCCCCGCTGGATGGGACGCGTGTTCGGGCGCGGCGAACGGCTGGTCGACCGGAGCGAGCGACTCCAGCGGCTCGTCGAACCGATCGGGCGCGAACTGCTCGACAACGCGTTCCGTATGGTGCGCGGTGGGACCCGACCGGCATTCGACATTCCGGCTGCGCTGGCGACGCCGTGGGCCATGCCGAAGGCGGTGCCGACCGGGGTCCAGCCGTGAGGTACGCGATCCTCGCCGCCGAGCCGTTCCTCGACACCCGGCACTACAGCCGCGCCGAGGTCTTCTGGTACGTGGGCGGGTTCCTCGCGTGGGTCCCGGCCTACACCGCGATCCTCGTGATCGCGGTGAAACAGAAGCGCCTCGAGATACCGGTGCTGGCGGCGACCGGCAATGTCACGTGGGAGTTCGTGTGGGGCTTCCTGTTCCACGTCGACATGGGATGGGGCCTGCAGTGGATCTATCGCGGCGCGTTCATCATGGACCTGCCGATCCTGATCTTCGTCTACGTCTACGGCGCCAAACAGACCAACGTGCCGCTGGTCCGCCGTTGGTTCGTGCTCATCAACACCGGGATCGTCGCCGGCTGGGTCGCGTTCCACGTCACGATGAAGAACTCGGGCTACGACCTGCCGCTCGGCAGCGTGTCGGCCTACGCCGTCAACGTCGTGGAGTCCGCCGCCTACTTGTGGTTCGGCCTCACGCTGGCCAACCCGCGTGATCTCTCGATGACAGTGGCCTGGTCGAAGTTCATCGGCACCGGCATGGTGACGGTCTTCATCTTCATGGTGTTCTACGGCAACCCGTTCGTGCGCTGCCTGGCGGTCATCGTGACCGTGCTCGACATCTCGTACACCGTCGTCCTCCACAACCGAATCCGTCAGGCCCGCCTCGCCGCCGCGTAACCGCCATCCCCGGCCAGCGCGTGCAGAAGTGGCTGTGTACACGTCCACTACTGCACGCGGCGGGCGATGGCTAAGGCTTGATCCACCCATCGCACGATGTCGCGGAGCGCGATCCCGGCGGTGGCGTCTAGGACGCGCCAACCGGCAGCGGTGAGTTGGCCGCGGCGACGGGCGTCGCTGTCGACTTGGTCCATTCCGTGGTCTGCCTTGCCCATGTACTCGAGGCCGACCATGTGGTCGGGCCAAGCGAAATCGAGGTGAAGGACCCGGCCATCGACGACGACCTCGTACTGCGTCTCAAACTGTGGCACGCCGGCATCGAGCAGCGCGACGCCCAGCGCGTTCGCCGCGGACTGTCGTCGTGGCCGTCGACCCGCAGGGCCCGGTCGCAATAGCGGGCTAGCGCAGGCTTGACCTTGATCCGCGTCGCATCGAGGCACTCGAGTACGAGCCGATACCCGACGAGGTTCCGCTTCCGGAGGTCGCGGGCGACCGCTATCGCCAGCTCACAACTCGCGGCCTCCGCCAACTGCACGATCATCAGCGGTGCAACGACGGTGGGAATGTTGTGCCGATCCGTTACCCATCGCTCCGACTCAAGGGCCGATCGGTGGACTCGGACGCCGCGGAGGCGGACTTGGCGACCGTCAAACGCCGTCAGCTCCGGTAGGGCCCGGGCCACGTCGGCGGCGCCCCAAAGCCAGCCCGCAGGGAGGTGCGATGCGGCAACGCCGGGGCCGGCTGCCAACCCTGCGGCGGCGAGGCTTGCGTACGGTGACGCAGGCGCGCCGACCGCCGCGTAGACGCCGCGACGAACCGGGGTCAGCCGCCCGTCCTCGACCGCCCACCTGATCCATGCGCGGGTCGCGCCGGTCGCGAGGATCTGCTGCGTCGTGACGAGCCCGTGCTGTGCGCTCGTCAACCGAGCGATCGCGTCGAGGAACATCGCTCGCCAGGGAACCATCCGGCGCGCGCCACCGCTAGACGCAATCGCGCTCGCGCGCAGAAGTGGCTGCGTACACGTCCACTACTGCACGCGGCGGCGGTTATCGCTTGGCGGGCTCGTAGATCGCGGTGTGGCGGATGGCCATCACCGGCCGGATGCCGCCCTCGACCACCAGCAGGTCGAGCTCCACGAACTTGTGTCCTTTGCGCTCGTATGCGTCGGCGACGTTGCCGCGGATCTCCCAATGCTCGCCGTCGCTGACCACCGCGAAATGGTTGGCGGTGCTCTCGACGTGGATCCAGGGACCGAGCTTCACGTTGCTCGACAGGATGTAGTTGGCGAAGGTCAGTAGATAGCCGGGATGGGCGATGCGCTCCTCGGCCCACAGCGGAAGGTCGTCGCTGACGATCGTGAGGTACTCGCCGGCCCGGTCGGCATGGAACCCGGCGCCCAACGATCCCAACATCGCACCCGGCACCAATGACTCGGGTGACGCGGCGGGGCGCGGGTCGGGCAGTGCCGCCGGCGGGTACCCGGCCACGTCGGGAGCCACCATCTCGGACCACCCGGCCCGGCCGGTTGCGCACGTCTCGCCCGCCCCGTTGCGAACGGTGACCGCGCCGCTCTCTTCGTCGAACTCGACCGACGTGTCGTCGCCCTCGTACACGGGCTGCACGAACCGCGCCGTCAGACTCCCTCGCTCGACCCATGCCCGGCCCCACTGCGACGCAACCGGCCTGACCATGTACGCGTACACCGTGACGCCCGGGACCAAGCCGCCCTTGAACCCGTACTGCTGGGCGACGTCGTCGGAGTGGATCCGGTTGTCGGAGTCGGTCGCCGCGTTGTGAGCGCGAACCGCATAGGTAACGGTCACGCGAAGACGCAGAGACCGCCGTCGATCACGACCTCGTCGCGTTGCGTCTTGGTCTGGAAGATCGCCTCGCTCCCGTTGACCCACATCGACACAGTCAGCGCGTCGCCGGGATATACGGGCCGCGAGAAGCGGCCCTCCATCGACTTGAACCGCGCCGCGTCGCCGCCGCACAACGTGTGCAGCAACGCCCGGCCGGTGAACCCGTAGGTGCAGAGCCCGTGCAGGATCGGCTTCTCGAAGCCGGCCATCGCCGCGAACGCGGGGTCGGAGTGCAGCGGGTTGCGGTCGCCCGACAAGCGATAGGTGAGGGCCTGATCCGGCCGGGTCTCGTAAGTGACGACGTGGTCGGGCGCGCGCTCGGGCGCCGCGTTGCGGCCGCCGGATGGTCCGCGGTCGCCGCCCCATCCACCCTCACCGCGGATGAACACGGCCGAGCGGTTCGTGAACTGCGGGTCGCCGGTCTGGACGTCGACGGACTCCGACTCGGTCTCGATGACCGCGCCCGATCCCTTGTCCCAGATCGCGGTGACCTTGCTGACGGTCCGGACGGTGCCCTCGACCGGGATCGGCTTGTGCACCTGGATCGCCTGCTCGCCGTGCACGAGCATGGCGAAGTTGAAGTCGCCGATCTCGGACATGGCGTTACCCCCGATGCCGGCGATCACTGCGAACGTCGGCAGCACCGCCTGTTGGATGTCGCGGGAGTTCTCCGTGGTGTACTGCAACTCGTCGAGACCGGCGCCCACGCCCACCGCGTAGAGCAGCGCGTCCTTCGAATTCCACGACCGCTCCACCGGCTCGGACGTCGTACCAACGGCATTCGGGTTGATCGGCATGGCCATACGATTAGCAGCATGCGAACAAAGACGCTGGGGAGCCTCGAGGTTTCGGTCGTTGGGCTCGGGTGCAACAACTTCGGAATGCGCTGCGACGCGGCGCAAACCGCGGCGGTCGTCAACGCCGCCATCGACGCCGGGATCACGCTGTTCGACACGGCCGACGTCTACGGCGGCCAGGGCCGGTCGGAGGAACTACTCGGACAGGCCCTTGGCGCCCGGCGCGACGAGGTGCTGGTCGCGACCAAGTTCGGCATGCCCATGGGCGCCGAGGGCGAGGCGGGCGCCAGCGCCCGGTGGATCGGACAGGCGGTGGAGAACAGCCTCCGCAGGCTCGGCACCGACCGCATCGACCTGTACCAGCTGCACGCGCCGGACGCGGAGACACCAATCGAGGAGACGCTCGCCGCGCTCGACGCCCTCGTGCGCGCCGGCAAGGTCCGCGAGATCGGCAACTCCAACTTCGACGCCGCGCAGCTCCGCGCCGCCGATGACGCGTCGACCACTGCCGGCCTGGCCCGTTTCGTGACCGCGCAGAACTACTACAACGTGCTCAACCGCCACGTCGACAACGACGTCGCCCCCGCCGCCGTCGAGCGGGGCCTCGGCGTCCTGCCGTACTTCCCGCTGGCCAACGGGCTGCTCACCGGCAAGTACCACCGTGGCGAGGCGCCGCCGGATGGCACACGGCTCGCCGGCGTGCCGGCGGACCGGGCCGACCGCGTGCTCAGCGACAAGAACTTCGACAAGGTCGAGGCCCTCGAGAAGCTGGCCGCCGACCAGGGCCACACGATCCTCGAGCTGGCCATCGCCTGGCTGGCGACCCAGCCTCACGTCGCCTCGGTCATCGCCGGCGCCACCAAGCCCGAGCAGGTCGTCGCCAACGCGGCGGCTGGGGCGTGGCAGCTCGACGCCGACGTGCTGGCCGCCGTGGACATCATCTCCCCACCGCCGTCCGGCTAAAGAGAAAATCTCACTGTGCGTGTCGCGGATTCCGATCGCTCGGACGTTTAAGTAGCGATGGCGGGTACCGCGGCGCGAAACGAGGATTTCGAGGCTGTTTATGCCGAAATCTTTCCTCGCGCCGCAACTCTTGCTTATCGGCTACTGGGCAATCGGACCGCGGCTGAAGATGTCGCTGCTGAAGCCCTCGCTCGTGCCTACGCACGCTGGCACAAGATCGCCAAGCTGCCGCACCGCGACGGGTGGATTCTGCGGGTCGCAACCAATCTCGCCATCGACGCGACCCGGCGACGAATACCTGCGGTCACCGTCCAGGAGCCTCTAGATGCCACCGAGGCGGCGATAGTCCGCCTGGCACTGGTCAATGCCCTCCGATCACTTCCGCGCCGGCAACGGCAGGCAGTGGCTCTGCGCTATCTCAGCGGCTTCCGGGAAACCGAAGTCGCCGAGACGCTCGGCATATCGGCAGGCACCGCCAGTGCCCATTTGCGGCGCGGCCTCGACGGGCTGCGTCTCCGCCTCGGCAACGACTTCCGAGAGGATGTGTTCGTCGGTGAACCCAATCAAGCCTGATCCCGCCTGGTCCCCGGAGGCTCACCTCGAACGTACCTATCGGAGGGGACGCCAGCTCCGGCGGCGGCGTCAAGTCGGTGCCACCAGCGCCGCTCTTGTCGCCGTCGTCGGGTTGGCCGTCATGGTTGGCGGCAGCACCTCACCCATCCTGCAGCCTCTACGGACGATCGCCGGCGCCGGTGGTGGCGGCGGTTCCGACAACTTGAGCGCGGGCGGAACCACCACGACCGCGTCGGCGGACGCGGACAACAAGCACCCGCGCCGGACCACGACCACCGCCGCGGGCGCGACAACTTCGACGAACGCATCACGCACGACCACGACCGCGGCGGGCAACACCACCTCGACCCCTGTCGGCGGCACCGTGCCGCCGTCGCCGATCGGCAACTGCAAGGCGGGCGACCTTGCGTACTCGACGAACACGGCCAAGCCCAGCTACCGGCCCAACGGCCCGGTCGACATTTCGATCACGGTCCGCAACGCGACGAACCGCCCGTGTTACGCGCCGGCGCCGTGTGGCATCACCGCGTGGGCCAGCGTGGAGGACACGAGCGGGGCGACCGTGTGGAAGAACAGCCCGGCCTCGACGCCGTGCCCGAATCCGCCGCCGTCGTCGCCGCTGCTCAACCCGAACGACACGCACAACTACGGCACCGTCGCCGTGTGGAACCAGATCGTCTGCCCTGACGGCGACGGCTGCAGCGGCGCCCACGCGCCCGCCGGCACCTACCGCGCCGTCGCCCGTCGCGGCAGTGCGACGGCCGCCGGTGTCACCTTCGCCCTCCGCGGCTAGGTCACTGCGACTGCTGTAGCAACAACGAGGCGCGGTTCAGCGGCATACCGCTGGTGCCATCGGCGTGGGGTTTCACGGCGAGAACTTGGTGGATCGACGTGCGGCCGGCTTCGAAGTTGAGGGCCGACCCGGCCATATAGAGCCGCCAGATGCGAGCCGACGGGCCGACGAGATCGACGGCGCGGTCCCAGTTGGCCTCGAGGTTGGCGACCCAGTGACGCAGCGTGCGGGCGTAGTGCTCGCGCAGCGACTCGACGTCGCGAACTTCGAAGCGCTCCTGCATGAGGCTCACGACAGTGCCGACCTCGTGCAGTTCGCCGTCGGGGAACACGTAGCGCTCGATGAACCCGTTGCGGTCGAACGCAGCGCGCGAGCCGACCTCGCCGTCGCCCGGGCGCGAGATGCCGTGGTTGAGCAAGCGGCCGCCCGGGGCGAGCAGACGGTGCAGGCAGCCGAAGTATTCGGCCAGCTGATCCCGGCCGACGTGTTCGAACATCCCGATGCTGCTGATGGCGTCGAACGGGCCGTCGTTGATGTCGCGGTAGTCCTGCACCCGGATCTCGATGCGATCGCTCAGCCCCGCGACCCGGACGCGCTCGGTCGCCAGCTCGGCCTGCCGCTGCGACAGCGTGACACCCACCGCGCGCGCGCCGTACTCCTCCGCCGCGTGCAGCACCATGCCGCCCCAGCCGCAACCGACGTCGAGCAGTCGCATCCCGGCCGTAAGCTCGAGCTTGCGAGCGATGACGTCGTACTTGTAGCGCTGCGCCTCATCGAGCGTGGCGTCTTCATCCGGGAAGTACGCGCACGAGTACGTCATCGTGGGCCCGAGCACCATGCGATAGAAGTCGTTGGAGAGGTCGTAGTGATGCGAGACGGCGGCGGCGTCCCGCGCCCTCGAGTGACGCCCACCGCGCAGCTGGGCCTCCTGGGGCGGCGGCGGCAACGGGCGGCCCAGCGCGCCAACCGCCCGCGCCGCGCGCAGTGCCCTCAGCCGGCCGCGCCAGTCCAGGGCGATCCTGAGGCCGTCGCCGCGATCGGCGAGAACGTCACGCAGCGAGAGCACGTCGAAGACGTTGCCGTCGACGTCGAGGTCGCCGGCGACGTAGGCCCGGCCGAGGCCCAACTCGTTGGGCGCCCACAAGAGCCGGCGGACCGCATCGGGCGAGGCGATCACGAGCGTGGCCGGCGCCGCCGGATCGCCGATGACGCTGCCGTCCCAACACCGCAACTTCACGGGTAGCGGCTTGTCGCCGAAGAACGCCGCGACGAGCGGGGTCAACGTGGTGGCCGCCGTAGGTCGGAGCGGTTCGGTCGACCGCACGACGCGATCGTACGCGTCTGCTAACGAGGAGTGGTGCTCGTTCTCCGCATAGCGGCCTTCGCCATCGCCGCCCTCACCGCGGCGAGCACGACACTGTCGGCCGTCCACACCTTCGTGCTCCCCCGGGCCGCCCAGGTCCGGCTCTCGCGGGCGGCGTTCCTCGTCGTCCGGTTCTTCATCGTGCGGGTGGCCCGTCTTCGTCGCACCGAGCGGGCCACCGACGACACGCTGGCCCTGTTCGCGCCGCTGAGCCTGCTGTTCCTCCCGGTCGTGTGGCTGACCGTCATCGGCGCCTCCTACACGGTCATGTTCTGGTCCGTGAACGACCAGGGATGGCGCGCCGCGATCAACGCCAGTGGCTCGTCGATGTTCACGCTCGGCTTTGCCCACCCCAGCGGCCTCCCGGCGACCTTCCTCGCGTTCTCCGAAGCCGCCCTCGGGATCGCGTCGCTCGCCCTGCTGATCACCTACCTACCGAGCATGTACGCCGCCTTCGCTCGCCGCGAAGCGCAGGTTGCGCTGCTCGCAAGTCGCGCTGGTCGCGAGGGACGAGCGCCGTGGGCGCCGACGATGATCATCCGCTTCCACGCCATCGGCGCCTTCGACCAGCTCGACGACCTGTGGAGCGACTGGGAGGCGTGGTTCGTCGACGTCGAGGAGAGCCACCTGAGCCTGGCCGCCCTCCCCTTCTACCGGTCGCCGCTGCCAGGGCGCTCGTGGGTCACCGCGGCGGGAACGGTGCTCGACGGCGTGGCCCTGATGGAGTCGTCGGTCGACACCCCCAACTCGCCGCGCGCCCAGCTCTGCATCCGGGCCGGGTTTCTCGCCCTCCGGCGCATCGCCGACTTCTTCAACATCCCGTACGACGCCGATCCCGCGCCGGACGACGAGACATCGATTACGCGCGAGGAGTTCGACGAAGCGCTGGCGACCATGGCCGACGCCGGCGTCCCGCTCAAGCGCGATCGCGATCAAGCGTGGCGCGATTTCAACGGGTGGCGGGTGAACTACGACGCCGTGCTGCTGGGACTGGCGACGGTCACCCTGGCGCCACCGGCGCCGTGGTCGAGTGATCACCGCAAGCCGCCGTATCGACGGATGCCGGTGACGCGGCGGGCCCGGGCGCGGCGCGGAAACGCGCCGCAGTGAGCCGGGGTCGCGTCGCCGCACTGATCCTCGCCGTCATCGTCGGCATGTGGGTCGCGGCGACGATCAACGATCGGCGCCCGGCGAGGATTGGTCGCGACGGCTCGACCGCGCTCAGCGCCGGTCAGCCGGTCGGGTTCGGCCCGCCGCCGCCGGCGTACAGCATCCAGTACCGACTCGAGGAGCGGGTCAGCGGCGCGGTGCGCGTCAGCACCGAGCGTTTCGTCGTGCGCCGGCCGTTCGACGCGGTTGTCGCGGCCCGGCGGGGCCAGGAGCCGGAGTCACTCGACAGATGGATACTCGGGCGCAGCGCGATCCAGCGGCCGGGTTCCGGGGCCCTGGTGAGCGCGCAGCCGCCCGACGCGGCGGCACCTGACATCCGGCTCGACACGGCGGTGGCCGATGCGCTTCGCGTCCATCACCTCGAACGACGAGAGCGGCGCGAGGTCGCGGGCCGGACGTGTCAGGTGTTCCGCAGCCGCGACAGCCTCATCGCCGCGTCGCTCTATCGCGCCACCACAAAGCGCTACGTCGACAGCTGCGTCGACCACGACGGCCTCCTTCTCGAGGAACTGGTCGTCAAGTCCGGCACCCGCGACGTGCGTCGCGTCGCGGTGAAGGTCGATACGACGGGCACGCCGAGCGACGACACGTTCGCCATCGGCCCGCCGACGCTCGACGTCAAGAGCGGTGGCGGATCGACGCGTCCCGTCGACCCGGCGTCGGTGCCGCCAGGCCAGTTCTGGCAGCTCGACCAACCCCCCGCCGGTTTCACGCTCGTCGGTCGCTTCGCCGTGGTCCCGCCCCAGCCCGAGAACTTCAGCGACGCGACGCGCGAGGGCTTCCGGCGCGCGTCGGTGAGCGACGTCTTCACGCGCGGCGTCGACATCGTCGTCGTCGACCGGGGCGCCACCCTCCAGGGGCAGCCCGTGTGGCAGGTCGATCGCAACAACGAGTCGGTCGACCTCGGTGCCGTCGGTCCCGGTGAGATCGTCCTGAGCGGACGGCAGGCCGAGGTGCGGGCCCTCATTGGCGGCGGTCGCTACGTGCGGGTGTTCGGCACGATCGCGGCCGCCGACCTGGCCGCGATCGCGCGCCAACTTCACCTCGTGCCCGGCGGCACGCTCCGGTATCTGGACTAAGTCGCCGACTTAGGGGTTGTGGTACGGCGTGTGCGGGTAATTCGGCGTCGTCTCACCCGGCGGCGGTTGGTCGTAGATCGTCACCGTGCCCGCAGTCACGAACGGCTTGGGATCCGAACGCGGGTGCTCGCCAGGTAAGTACCGCTTGCCGCCGTCGACGTAGCGATACATCCCCGCACCCTGGTTGTCGAGCTCGTCGGGTCCCACGGTGTTGGGGTCCCACCAGATCTCGGTGACGTCGTCGGCCCCCGTGTAGTCGACCATCGACCACACGTTGTGTTGCCCGTATGAGGTCGTGGGCTGCGTCTTGCGGCCCTTGTTCGTCACCGGGAAGCTGAACAAGCCCTTCTGCCAGCTCTGCACCGTCAGGTTCGGACCGGCGAGGTGCAGGCCGGTGAAGAACACCAGCGGTATCGGATAGAGGATGCCGTACTGGTTGTCGGCCGGCGGCGTCTTGTTGAAGTGCCACTGGTAGATCTTCCACGCCTCGCCCTGCACCTTGGGCAGTCGCGCCGTGAGCAGCGAGATGCCGAAGGCGTGCGACCACTGCAACGGGTCGTACGTGCGCGCGAACAGGTCGGTATCGGTGAGCGCCGAACCGGTGATGATCCACTCCGGCTGGTACTGCTGGTTCGTCGCTTCGTGGGTGAACAACGCGGGGCTGATGGGGTCGCACGCGCAGGCGATGCTCGTCACGCCTTCGTCCTTCATCTTCTGGATGAGCGGGCGCACGTCCTCGCGGAGCCCGGCGTAGTCAGGCGGCCCGCGATACGCGACCACGACCTTGAAACTGGTCCCGTACTTCGTGATCTCCTTGCGGAAGAACTCGGCGCCGGCCCGGTAGGCCTTGTCGGGGGTCTCGTAATAGAGGAGCCCGAAGACGCGAGGCTTGGCCTTGAGCACCGGGCTGCCGGCGAACACGGCGTTCCGGCCGGCCAGGCGCTTGCCGATGTACTCGGCGCGGTGGATGTAGGCCTGGGTCGACGCCATGAGCGGGGTGTACCCGACGTACGGCGCGTTCTTCTCGTAGGTCTCCTGCGGCTGCGATGTGGTGCAGATGCACAGGATCTTGTTGCGGGCCAGCACTTCGTAGAACGACGGCAGGTTGCCACCGAACACCGCGAACGGATGCTTGCTCACGACGGTCGCTGCGTCGGCATTGGCCGCCGCCGGGTCGCTCGGGTCGCCGCTACCTTGCAGCCGCTCCAGAACGACCTTGCGGCCGTAGGTCTCGTAGAACTTGTTGAAGTAGTCGACGTAGTCAACGGTCGTCTGCCACTGCTGGTCCGGTGTGTTGTTGGCCCCGGCGGCCGTGAGCGCGGCGGTCGTGGCTGGATCCTCTTGCGGTTGGTAGTAGATGACCTTGATCGTCTTGGCGGTGACGCCCAACGCGGTAGCGCCGCCGTTGTTCCCGCTGAACGGCGGCATGCACGGCGGCGCGACGAGGGACAGCACCTTGATGCGGCCGGTGGCCGGGTCACAGTCGGGGCCGACTACTGCCCCCGACGGGAGCTTGACCGCGCCGGTGCCAGGTGTCCGCGCCGTCACGCCGCCGGTGTCCACTAGTCCGCCGGTGCCTTCGGTGGTCACCGCGTCACCGGCGGGGACGGTCGTGGTGACGCCGCTGTCCGCACTCGTGTCGTTGAGCGACGCGGCGGCGGCCTTGACGTCGTCCTTGCGATCGCCGTGACCTGGCAGCAGCAGCGCGACCAGCATCACGGCAACGACCGCAGCAAGGAACGGCAAGTACCGCCGCAATGCGTTGGTCAGGTCACCGATGGTGACGTCTCTCCAGCTATCCATCAGGACTTCCCCTTGCGCGCGGCTCGCGGGCGGGTGCCCGAGCGAGCGATGACTGCAGTACTGGTGCCCAAGTACGACTCCACCACCGCGGCGTGCCGCACGACGTCGGTGGGTGAGCCGGCCGCGATGACGCGACCCATGTCGAGGGCGAGGAGGCGATCGGAGATGGACGTCACGAGCGGCATGTCGTGCTCGATGACGAGGAGGCTGGCGCTGGTCGCGTCACGGATGCGCAACAACAGCGGCCCGAGTGCCTCGGTCTCGCGCTGGGCGATGCCCGACGACGGCTCGTCGAACAGGATGACGTCGGGCTCATGCGCCAGCACGCACGCCAGGTCGACGATCCGCCGGCTCCCCGTCGACAGCTCCGACACGAACTTGTCGGCGAAGGCGCCGACGCCCATGAGCTCGATCAGTTTGTCGGCGCGCGCCGCGACATCGCGCTCGGAATCGGCGACCGCCGGGAGCAACAACGCGGCGGCGATCGGATCACGGACCAGCACGTGGCGTTCGAGCGCCAGCTTGATCGTCTCGGTCACCGTCAGGGCGGGGAACAGCCGCGCGTCCTGGAAGGACCGGCCGAGGCCGCGGCGGGCGCGGGCGTCGGGACCCATGTCGGTGACGTCCTCACCCATCAGTGTCACCCGCCCGCCGTCCGCCGGTACGAAACCGGAGATGAGGTCGAACAGCGTCGTCTTGCCAGCACCGTTGGGACCGATCACGCCGAGGATCTCACCTTGATGAAGGGTGAGATCGACCTCGTCGACCGCAGTGATGCCGCCGAAGCGCTTCCGCACGCCCCTGACCTCGAGCGCAACCGGGCGGTCGCCGTTGGCCTCGACCGCTCGCACGACGCGTCGCTTTCCCGCGGTGTGTTTTCCGTTCAGGCCGTTGACCGACCCCGCGCCCTCGAGGAACACCGACCGCAACACGTCGGGGCGGCGGAGCAACTCGTCGGTGCGACCGCGGAACCGGATCTCGCCCTTCTCCATGAAGTAGGCGGTCTCGGCCACCGTCAGGGCGACGTTCACCGACTGCTCGACCAGGATGATCGTCGTGCCGCGGTCTCGGATCGCCTTCACGATCGTGAGCAGCTGTTCGACGATCGTCGGCGCCAGCCCGAGCGACAGTTCGTCGATCATCAGCAACCGGGGGCGGGCGATGAACGCCTGGGCGAGCGTGAGCATCTGCTGCTCGCCGCCGGACAGGTTGCCGGCCGGCTGGTCCCATCGTTCGCGCAGCACGGGGAAGAACCCGAGCACTTCCTCGGTGGCCCGCTTCAGGTAGTCGGTCTCCTTCAGGTACAGCCACCCGGCGATGCGCAGGTTCTCGGAGACCGTCAGGCTTGGGAACACGCCGCGACCGCCAGGTACCTGCACCACACCGCGCGCCGCGACTTCGTGCGGCGGCGCGAACGTCATGTCCTCCCCGTCGAACACAACAGCACCGGCCGACGCCGGCACCAGGCCCGAGATGGCGCGCAGCAAGGTCGACTTGCCCGCGCCGTTGGTGCCGAGGAGGGCGACGATCTCACCGGCGTCGACTTCGAAGTCGACGCCGAACAGCACCTGCACGCCGTCGTAGCCGACGTCGAGCCCCTTGACGAGCAGGAGCTTGACCGCGCCCTGCCGCCTCGCCGCGAGCACCTCGGCCTGGGCGACGGCCGCGGTCCGCACCTTGTCGATATCGCTCGTGAGGAAACTGCCGGCCGACGCCAGGATCAGCGCGCCGACGAGGAACACCGGTGTGAGCATCACAATGCCGCCGCGAATGCCGACACTGTCGGCGATGCCGCCGATCACGAACACGATCGGCAACCCGACGACGACGTAGAGACTGCCGATCGAGAACCCGAGCGAGCGGGCCTTGGGCGGGATGGCCAACGAAAGGGTTGCGTAGATCCCCGGCAGGAGCACGCCGAGTACGCCGACGACGAGCATGTTGGCGGCGATGGCGATGCCGAGGTTCGGCGCGCCGGCGAGGAGCGCCAGGCCGGCCGACACGATCACGCCAGCGAGGGCGAGGAACTTGAGGACCAGACTCGGGTCGCGCCGCATCAAGCGCGAGGCGATCGGTATGCCGACCAACAGGCCGAGGAACTCGAACGGCTGGGTCACCGCGATCACGATGCCGCGCTGTGCCTCGTTGAGATTGAACACGTCCTTGTAGTACGTCGACAGCAGGATGCCGAGCCCGGCGATCGCCGTGGCGAGGAACGGCAGCGACAACCAGATCCGCCGCAGGGTCTTGACCTGGTTGAGGATCCGCCAGCCCTCACCGAACGACGGCGGCGTCTCCTCGGTGTCGGCCACGTCGTCGGACGCGCCGTGGACGCGCCGGTCGATGCCGCCCCGCACCGGTTCGCGCAACCGGAGGATGGCGAACGCGATGAGGATCATCGTCGGGATGGCGAAGAGGATGAACGGCGTGCGCCAACCGAAGAAGTAGGCCAGCAGGCCGCCGCCCGCCGCGCCGACGATCTGGCCGGTCGGGTTGGCGAAGCGGTGGAACCCGTACGCCTTCACTCGCACGTCGGGCTCGTAGTAGTCGGAGATCAGCGACAAGTGGGTGGGGTCATTGACGGCCCGCCCGATCGCGGTCATGCCGCGAGCCAAAGCCAACAACGCCAGCGTCGGCGCCACGCCCGTAAGCAGGGTGAAGAACGACCACACGGCGGCGCCGGTGCCGGCGATGCGAACGCGGCTGTGGCGATCGGCGTAATACCCGATCGGGATCTGCAACAGGTACGCGGCGATCAACGCCACGCCGGTAACCGCAGTGATGCCGGACAGGCTGAGGTCGAACGCCTTCCGGATCTCCGGTATCAGCACGTTGTACGCGCTGCGATCGAGCTCATCGACCGCGTTGAGCCCGAACAGGACCAGCAGCGGGAGGACGGGCGCGCCTTCGGTGACGACGCGCAGCGACAGGCGCCGGCTCACGGCACCGGCTCCAGTTGTTCCACTGCGTGCGAGAGGCCTTCGGCCAGGACTTCGTCGTCAGGCATGACGCCGGCACTGACGTCGACGCGGCGGTCGGCCACCATGCTGGGAACGTCGATTCCGCGCCGCTGGGCGATCCACCGCAGCAGGCGATCGCGCGCCCCGTAGTACAGCTGGCTGAAGCCGCCGGGCAACAACAGGAGAACGAAGATCAACCCGATGCCGCTGGTGATGAACTGCAAGTACGGGCGGACGACTTCGGGGAAGAGCGATCGGAAGTAGTCGACACCCTGGATGAACGTGGCGCCCATGAGCGCGCCCGGTATCGACCCGAGGCCGCCGATGACGATCATGACGAACGCCCGGCGGCTGGCGTCGACGCTGTACGCGCTGGCAGTGAGGTCGCCCTGGAGGTGGACGAACAACGCGCCGGCGACCGCGGCGATGAACCCGGACAGCGCGAAGGCGGTGAGCTTCACGGTCGTGGCGTTGACGCCGTAGGACTGCGCGGCCCGAGGGTTCTCGCGTACGCCGATGAGCACGCGCCCGGCGCGACTGCGGCGCACGCCGCGCACCGCGGCGATCGTCAAGAGCAGCACAGCAAGGCACAGCTCGAAGAAGCGCGCTTCGGTATTCACCTCGATGCGCCCGAACAGTGGCGTGCGGGCGATCGACAGGCGCGCCGGTATCCAGTGGATGAAGTCTTCGTCGAGGAGGTACGACGACGTCGCCAACGAGAACGACAGCGTGACGACGGCGAGGAACAGCCCGGGTATCCGCAACGCCGGCAGCCCGATCACCACCGCGGCCAGCGCGCCGGCCAGGCCGGCGATCACCAGGGCGAGCGTCATGTCCCAGCCCCGATCGGCGGTCACGTACCCGCCCACCGCGGCGCCAATCCCCACGAACGCGAGTTGGCCGAGGCTCACCTGGCCGGCCCAGCCGGTCAGCACGACGAGCGACAGGCACACGATCGCAAAGATGATGACGACCGACGCCAGGTGCAGCCGCCCGTCGTTGAAGTACGCCGGCGCCAGCACGGCGAGTAGAAGAAGCGCGCCGGTGAACAGGCGCGATCCCCACAGGACCTCGGATACGCGGGCCAGCTCCCGCGGGATCGGTCGCACCTGACGCGCCGCGTGCCAGCTCGACGCTTGATCATCGTCGACACGCGACGAGGCACGGCGCCGCTGGAGCAAGAGCGCAGCGAGGATGACGAGGAACACGATCGGGTCGATGAGCTTCGACCGACCGGTCGAGTAGATGATCGACGCCTCGAGGACGCCCAGCGCGATCGACGCGAGCAGCACGGTCGGCAGGCGCTCCATGCGGCCGACGACGGCGGCGGCCAGCGCCCGGATCAAGATCGTCGGCCCGAGGACACTGCCCAGTGGGAGGCCCAGGATCCCGGCCCGCAGGAAGATGGCGACGTAGGCCAGCGTCGCCGCCACGATCCACACCACCGTCTGGATGCGCTTCACCGGCACGCCGAGCAGCGCGGCCCGGTCGGCGCTGTCGGCGCTGGCCCGGATGGCAATGCCGACATTCGTGTATCGGAAGAAAGCGACGAGGGCGACGATGACGATGGGCACCGCCAGCATGGCGACGACCTCGTCGCCATGGAACACGGTGTTCCCGACGTTGAACGTGAATTCGAACGGCGACGTGAAGTCCTGCGGCGGCACCGTCAGCCCGAACGCCCGCGGCAGCGCCGTCGCGCCGCCAGCGAGGATCTGCGAGACGCCGATGGTCACGACGGTGAGGATCAGCCGCGGCGCCTTGAAGAACCGACGGATGAAGACGAACTCGACAATCGCGCCCAGCGCGATCGCGGCAACCAACCCGGCGAGGAACCCGACCACGTAGGGCAGCCCGGTATCGAGGATCAACAGCACCGCTAACGACGCGGGCAGCCCGCCGAGGTCGCCCTGGGCCAGGTTGAGGATGCGGTTCGATCGGTAGACGAGGACGATGCCGAACGCGATGAGCGACGTGAGGCCGCCGATCACCACGCCTTGCAGCAGCACGCCGATCGGCGCGGGCCAGAACCACTGGAGCACGCCGTAGAAGGCCACCGTCCCGGCGACTGCGTAGGCGCCCGCGCGCGCCCGGCGATCGAGCACGACCCGCTCCCAGCGGCCTCCGGATTCGACCAATGCTGCCCCCAGCTGTCGATGGTGGCGTCATGGTAAACCTCGGTCGATGCGACGTGTCGGCGCGACTGAGTGGCTGCGGACGCCGACCCACAACGGCGATATGGAGCGAGCAGTCGCGATCAGTCGCGACACCGTAGGTAGCGCGGGGATCTACGCAGCGGTCGTCACGACGGCACCGGGCGCCGCCACGCGTCGGCACCATCACGGCGACTGTGAGACCGCGATCTACGTGCTGTCGGGCCAGGCGAGTTTCTCGTCGGGGCCTACCGGCGTCGAGAACACGCTCGACGCGGCGGCCGGCGACTTCGTGTACATCCCCGCCGGCGAGGTGCACGTCGAGCAAAACGCGTCGACCACCGAGGAGTTGGTCGTGATCGTCGCCCGCAACTGCTCGGATGCGGTCACGATCTACGTGGACGAGGAATAGGAGACAGGCGTGGCGTTTCGTGGATGGCCGGCCGAGGCGATCGAGTTCTTCGAGGGCCTGGAGGCCGACAACACGAAGGCGTACTGGCAGGACCACAAGGCCGACTACGAGAAGAACGTCCGTGGCCCGATGGACGAACTACTCGCCGAACTGGCGAAGGACTTCGGCGAGGGGAAGGTGTTCCGGCCCTACCGCGACGTGCGGTTCAGCGCTGACAAGTCGCCGTACAAGACCAACATCGCCGCCACCGTCGCCACCGGGGGCTACATCTCACTGTCGAGCGAGGGGCTCGGCGTCGGCAGTGGCTACTACATGCCGATGCCCGACCAGCTCGAGCGGTTCCGGGCGGCGGTCGCCGACAACAAGACCGGCCCACAACTCGAGAAGCTCGTCGAGGCGAGCCGGAAGGCGGGGCTCGAGGTCGCCGGTCACGACGCGCTCAAGACCGCGCCGAAGGGTTACCCCAAGGACCACCCACGTATCGAGCTGTTGCGCCAGAAGGGCCTCATCACGTGGAAGCAGTGGCCGGTCGCGGCGTGGCTCGGAACCGCCAAGGCCAAGCAGCGCATTGTCGACGTGTTCGTCGCCGCCCGACCCCTCAACTCCTGGCTCGACAAGCACATCGGCCCGTCGACCGCGCCGGAGCGCTACTAGCGCCGCCAGTCGCGTTGTTTGGCGATTGCTTGACAAGCTCGTGGGGTTCCGGTGAAAGTCGCGTCCGGCGACGGCCGGTCGCCGAGCCGTGGGACATTCCGCCCCAGTCGGGGTTCCATTGGCGAAGGGGATATGCCCTCTCGGTTGCCAATGTCACAGGCCATCTCAAAACACCGCGTCGCTGGGGGGCGAGGGTGTCACGAGGAGGCTTGTCCATGACCAAGGACGGCAGTTTCAAGAAGGTCGTGCGCCGCCATGCGGAGCAGACCGGTCAGCGCTACACCGAGGCGCTGACAGATCTCGAGGGTCTCGCGGCCCGCATGTTCCACCAGCCCGTCGCCGAGCGGTTGCTCGCGCACCTGCGGGATCGCTACGGCATTGATGCGGTGACTGCGACGCAGGTCAGCGTGCACCGCGCGGACGTGTTCCGCATCGACAGGAACGACGGCGACGCGTGGATCGCGCGGGCGTTCCCACCTGCACGGCCGCGGGCCGGTGCCGAAGGTGATGCCGCGATGCTGCGGTTCCTGGCGCGTCACGACTATCCCGCTGAGCGGTTGGCGGTTGACGACGCGGTATCGGACGTCGACGGGAGCGCCGTCCTCGTCACCGAGTTCATCCACGGCGAGCACATCCCGGCGTTCACCGACAACATGGCGGTCATGGCCGACCTTCTCGGCCGCCTTCACGCGCTGCCGTTGGATGACACGGTCACCCGGCCGGGCGGCGCCCAGAGCATCGACCCCAGCCACGAGGGCGCCCCTCGCCAGGACCTGCTCGCGGCGCTTGCGTGTCTTGACGCAGTCGACACCAAGGTGCCCGTTAATCGTCGCGAAGAGTTCGAGCAGCTCCGCGACAAGGTGCGCGCCGCCGATTACGGCGACGGCCTACCGGAGGCGCTGCTGCACGGCAACCTCCCCCACGCGCCCGACCACGTATTGCGAACCGAGCACGGCGCGGTCGCGTTCAACTGGACCTCGTCGGGACGCGGGCCTCGCCTCGCCGACTTCGCCTGGCTCATGCGCGTGAGCTGGGGCGACGCAGAGGGGATCGATCCTGCCGTCGAGGCGTATTGCCGCCACGTCGAACTGACCGACGAGGAACTCGAGCGCCTCGAGGAAGTGATGTACATCCGCCCGCTTTACCTCGACGCCTTCGACTATCGACGCAACCTCGCGAACGGTCGCGCTCCTGGCGAGAACGTGCGTAGGTTCAGCGATCCCGAGAACACCCGCATCACCGCCGAAGTAACGCGAGCTGCAGTGCGCCGCCAGCAGCGCACGGCAGGGAGAGGAGCGGGAGCGTGACGGCGATCGGTCTCGGGTGGCGGGTCCGCCACTCGTCGGCTCTCGTCGTGGCTGTCAGCGGGCTCGCCTCGTCACCTGTGGTCGTCCACCGCGAAGCGTTCACGTTGGTCGCCGACGCGTCGTTGCGCGAGCCGTATCACGCGGCGGTCGCAGTTCCCCTCGACGAGGCTCCTGCGCTCATCAAGTCGGTCGAGGAGGCGGCGACGGCTGTTGCAGTGACGACGATCCGAGCGTTGGTTTCGTCTCTCGGCGGCGTCGCCGCGGTCGGTGTTGTCGGCGGGACCCGTCAACTCCCGGAACTACCGCGGATCCTCGCGAAGCACGCGCTGCTGCACGCGGCAGACCGCGACCTGTACGAGCAAGCGATCATCGAGGGAGCGGCGCGCGCCGGGCTGCCGGTGACGACCGTGCCGGCCACCGGGAGGTTGTTTGACCACGCGTCGCAGCTACTCGGCGTCAACGTCGCGACGTCGGTCGCGGAGGCCGGCAAATCGATCGGGCCGCCATGGCAGAAAGATCACCGGGAAGCAGCCGCAGCCGCGCTCGTCGCACTCAGCGCGGTGGCTGCCCCCTAACGCCAGATGGGCGCGTTCGGTCGCCAATGGCGCAGCATCGCTGCTAGCGCCGCACCAGTTCTTTGTGGGTGAGCACGATGGGCCCATTCACCGTGTGCAACTCGATGTGACCGGGGTCGTCGCCGCTGTGCGCGTAGGCGCCGTCCTCGCCGCGACCGTCGACATCGATCGCGCCGTTTCGGGTTGTGGCCTCGATGGTCGCGTCACCGGCCACCAACACGGTGATCGGACCGTTCTGGCTCGACGCGTCGAGGTCGGCCACCGGCATCCGCACCGTGATCGGCCCGTTGGTGGTCGTGAGCTTCAGCCGCGTACCCGCGGGCACCTTCACGGTGACCGGCGTGTTCGAGTTCGTCGGCACGAGCGTGATGCCGCCTTCGGTCTCCTTGATGCTCGCACCCGAGACTGTGCCGTTCCCGTCCTCGGCGGCGTCCACGATGATCGGACCGTTGTTGCTCGTTATCGACACCTTCTTGTCCAAGAGCACCGGCAGCGCACGCGACGCCGCCGGTGCCGTCGAGATCACTCGGCCACGATCGCCCCGCTCGCCGCGCCGGCCGTCGTTGGGCGACTGGCTGGTCACGAGCGACATCGCGGTGGCGGCAACGAACACCAGCCCGATCAAGCGCAGCGGACCGGGCATGCGGTGCGCGCCGAGGAGCAGGATGCCGGCGACCACGACGCCGGCCGGGAGGACCCAACTGCCGGCGCCACCGTTGACGAGTTCGTTGACGTGCAGGCCCAGCGAGCCGACGCCGATGAGGCCGATGATCGCCGCCGGGATGAGCGCCCAGTTCGAGCGCGGGCGGTCGTTGTTGGCCAGCCAGAAGAACCCGGCCGCCGTCCCGAAGTTGCCCATGGCGTCGCTGGCGCCGGAAGTGACGACGTCGCCGACGAAGTGCCCGGCGCCCGATCCGGTGAGGACCGCACCGACGATGAGCGTGCCGTAGCCGCCGGTCGCCCGACTGCGCGACAGCAGGAACAGGCCGAGGACGAGCGTGAACAGGCTGAAGTGGTGGAACAGCGCAGCAGTGCCGATGGCAATCAGCAGCACTGGGAACATCGGGAAATGCGGGGCATTGGACCTGACACGTGTCGGCGCCCCGTCGTCATCGTCCCAAGTCACCAGACGCACGGTACGGACTGCGTCCCCGCTTGTCGTCGGCTCGACCGACGATTCGTGCCTCCTACTTGGGTAGGAGCCCCGATTCGTAGGCGAGCACCACCGCCTGGATGCGGTCCCGCAGGTTGAGCTTCATCAGGATGTGGCCGACGTGGGACTTGACCGTGGTCTCGCTGATGTAGAGCGACTCGCCGATCTCGGCGTTCGACAGCCCGCGGGCGATCGCGTTGAAGACTTCGAGCTCGCGCGGGGTGAGGTCGCCCAGCGCGTCGGGCGTACGGCCGGCCACCGTCCTCGGTTGGCGGGCGAACTCGGCCAGCAGCCGCCGGGTCATCCGCGGCTCGATCAGGGCCTCGCCGCGCGCGACAGCGCGTACCGCGGCGACGAGGTCGTCGGGCGGAACGTCCTTCAACAGGAAGCCCGACGCACCCGCCCGCACCGCTTCGAAGAGGTATTCGTCGAGGTCGAAGGTGGTGAGGATGAGCACGCGCGTGTCGCCGATCGCCGCGAGCTGGCGCGTAGCCTCCACGCCGTCGAGGCGGGGCATGCGCACGTCCATCAACACGACATCGGGCTTGAGGCGCGCCGCTTCGGTGATGGCAACTTCGCCGTCGCCCGCTTCGCCCACGACGAGGATGTCGTCTTCGGAGTCGAGGATCAGGCGGAAGCCCGAGCGGATCAGGGCCTGATCGTCGACCACGAGCACGCGGATCTTGTCGCTCTGTGTCATTGGTTCGCTCCGCGTACTGCCGCTGCGCTCACGCTTCCCCTACGGCGCGCAGGTGCTCGCTGACGGGAACGCGCGCGTGCACTTGCCACCCGGCGCCCTCGGACTTCGGCCCCGCATCGAGCACTCCACCTGCCGCCACGATGCGTTCGCGCATACCCACCAATCCGTGTCCCTCCGTCGGCCGGCCCGCGGCCCGCGCCGCCGGCCCGCTCAGCTTCCTGCCGTTGTCCTCGACCCATACGTTGATCGCGTCGGGCGCGTAGAGCAGGGATACCTTGGCTTTGGCGGCGCCGGCGTGGCGCACCACGTTGGTGAGCGACTCCTGCACCACGCGGTAGATCGCCAGACCGACGCTGGCCGACGTCGGCGGCTGCTCGCCGGTTACCTCGAACTCCACGCTCAACCCGGCGTCGCGGAACCCCTCGATCAGCCGGTCGAGATCGACGAGTCCCGGCAGCGGGTCGGCGACCGCCGTGCCGTCGCCGTTGGCCACCGCCGAGTCGCGTGGGCTGGCCGCCTCGATCGACGCGTCGGCCGACCGCAGGATCGCGAGCAGACGGCGAAGCTCGACGAGGCTTTGCCGCCCGGTTTCCTCGGCCGACGCCAGGGCGTGCTCGGCCTCCTCGGGCTTGGCCTTGGCCACGCGGCGCGCCGCGGCGACCTGGACGGTCATCAGGGTCACGCTGTGAGCGACGATGTCATGCAACTCGCGCGCAATACGCACGCGTTCCTCGGCGATGGTCAGCTGGCCGGTCCTCGTCTCCTCGACCTGGATGCGCTTGGCCCTTCCGAGCAGCACCGAGGTACCGAAGGCGATGAGGGCGAGCGGCCAGAGGAACACCAAGTTGACGGTCCACGCGCCGAGGCTCTGAAGCAGAAACGTGACGCCGGCCGCGGTGTACATCACGCCGGCGGTGAACCGAAGCCGGCCGTACTCATACGTGCTGGTCGTGGTGGTCGTCACGTCGTCACATCGATCTGGCCGACGCCAACGTGAAGCACCAGGAGCAAACGCCGCGACGCGTCCCGGTAGCCCTCGGTCTCGGTCGAGTCGCCGGCCTTGCCATGGACATCGAGTCGGTCGCCGAACACCACCGCGTTGCCCATATTCGTGTCGACCTCGACCCGCACGGCGAGTCCTTCCGGCACCCGCACCGAGAGGTGGCCAACGCCGACGTCGGCGGTGATGCGGGTGTCGCCCTCGCCGATCGCCGCCCGTCGGAGGTCGACCTGTAGCTCGCCGATGCCGAGCCGGTAGTGCGGGGAGCGGGTCAGCGTTACCGGCCGCAGCACGCGCTCGCCCACGCCGCCGGTGATGCCGATGTTGGCCGAGCCGACAGCGAGGCCGGCGGTCAGGATGGCCCCGAGCACAACCAGCGGGATCGTGCGCACGCGGCTGCGTGCGGTCACGAGGAGGGCCAGGCCCAGTGCTACGAGGACGATCGAGAACACGGCCGACCACGGAATGTCGAGGACGCCGGCCTCCTTGAGCATCCAGCCCGAGCCAAACACCAAGAGGAGCCCGCCGAGCACGCGGGTATTGAGTGACGACGGGCTCGCGGGCAGGCGCTCGGTTGGGCGCGCCGGGGCCGTCATGGGTGCAGCGTAACGACGCGGGCGCGATTTCGGCGTCGTCTTGAGGGCGGATTCGGGGCTCATCCGGCGGTCGTAATTACCGCCAAACCGCGGGGTTGCGGTAGGAAGGGAGGTCCACAGGAATCGCCGGAGGAAGAACACGTGCCCATCCGTAGGCTGCTACCCGTTGCCGTCGCCACCGCGGCGCTGTTACTCAGCGCGTGCGGAGGTGACGATCAGGCGCGGGGCGCCGACAAGACGACACCCTCCACGACCACCACAACGCGGGCATCCACGTCCACGACGACCGGCGGCGGCGCTATGACGACGTCGAGCGAGGCCATGAAGACGCACTTCACGGTCGTGGCCAAGAACATCGCGTTCTCCCCGGAGAAGCTCACGATCCCCGCCAACGTCGACGTTGAGGTCGTCTTCGACAACCAGGATGCGGCCGTCCCGCACAACATCCACTTCTTCACGCCCAAGGAAGTGAAGACGGATCCGAAGAACGGCCCCGAGAAGGACACCGTCACGCTTCGCGTCGACAAGGCGGGCACGTACGACTACACGTGCGACGTGCATCCGACGATGAAGGGCGACCTCACCGTCAAGTGATCAGCTACCCGGGCGCCCGTCGCCCGGACAGGACGCGCACCGTGGACGCGCACGGCCTGGCGATCGCGACATACGAGTGGGGCGCCGAAGCCGCGCCACCGTTGCTGCTCGCCCACGGCGGATTCGATTTCGCCGGGACGTTCGACGTGTTCGCACCGCTGCTCGCCGCCGCGGGCTGGCGAGTCGTCGCGTGGGACCACCGCGGTTGCGGCGACTCTGAGCACGCGGCGATGTACTCGTGGTCGGCCGACGTCCGCGACGCGCTCGCCGTTCTCGACACCGTCGCCGATACGCCGATTCCGTTCATCGGCCACTCGAAGGGCGGCGGGCTCATGCTGCAACTCGCCGAGTCCTGCCCGCACCGCGTCAGCAAGCTCGTCCTGATCGACGGACTGCCGTCACCGCACATCCATCCCGACATTGCCGACCACGAGCGCACGCGCCTCCTTGCGCGCGAGATCAGCGGCTGGCTCGACCACCGGCGCCGAGTCGCGGGCAACCAGCGCAAGCCCGACACGCTCGATGGCTTGGCGGCGCGTCGGCGCCGGATGAACCCGCGGCTGCCGATGGACTGGCTCCGCTACCTCGTGACGATCGGCGGGCGCGAGGACCCCGACGGGTGGCGGTGGAAGATCGATCCGGCCATGCGACCGGGCGGGTTCGGGCCGTGGCGGCCGAGCTGGTCGCTGGACCGGCTCCCGGGGCTCGGCGCCCCGATGCTCGGGATCATGGGGACCGAGCAAGAGCCGATGGGCTGGGGCGCGACGCCCACCATGATCGAGCCCTACCTCCCAGCCGGTGCGCGCCTGGTCCCCTTCGCTGACACGGGCCACTTCATCCACATCGAACAACCCGAGCGCACGGCCGACCTCACCCTCGAGTTCCTCGCGTGATTGCGTTAACCCACGGACGGATAGCGCTCGGCCTCCACGCGTTGCGCGAAGGCGACGGTCGCGCCTTGTTGTTGTTGCACGGGCTGGGCGAGCGGACACCGGCCGACGTCCCGGCAACGGTCGAGGGTTGGCCCGGTCCGATCTACGGCTTGGACTTCACCGGCCACGGCGCGTCGTCGATGCCCGCCGGCGGTGGCTACTACGCCGAGCTGCTGATGGGCGACGTCGACGCCGCCCTTGCCCACCTCGGCCCGGCAACTGTCTACGGCCGCGGCCTCGGCGCCTACGTCGCCCTGCTCGTCGCCGGCGCGCGGGCCGACATCGTGCACGGAACGATCCTCGGCGACGGTCCCGGCCTGGCCGGGGGCGGACCTACCCCAGGGTCGCCCTTCGTGGTGCTGCCCGCGCCAGCGCGCGTGGTTCCGCCTGATCCGTTCGCGCTTGTCGAGCTCGCGCAGGACGTTCGTCCGCCCGACTACGCCACCGCGTTCGTTCGGCAAGCCACCCAGTCATCGGAGCTCCCGGAGCCGATCGCCGTGGCCGCCCGCGGCCGGCCCGAGTGGCTCACGGCCGTCGCCGGCGAACCCGGCGTCCTCGTCACGACATTGCCTGAGGCATTGGCGCTCTATGGACAATCGTGAGGTGGCGCGTGGGTCGAGTGAGGGTGACGTAGAGCAGCCGTAGGCCTCGGGGCGCGTCGGTGACGATGGCCGCGGGCTCGACAACGATCACCGCGTCGAACTCGAGGCCTTTCACCGCCGGCGCCGCGTGCAGCGAGACGGGATCCCCGAGCTGTGCTCTGTCTCCGGAGCCGACGGGCTCACCGAAGGGCAAACCGGAATTGGTCAGCGCTTTGGTCAGCTCGTCGATCATGGAGGTGGCGGCGATGACGGCGATCGTGCCGTTGCCCTCGAGCAACCGGCGCGCTTCGGCCACGGCGGCCGCGGCCAGGTCTTCGGCCACGATCGTTACCGGTTCGGTGCGGCCTCGCCGGACCGACTCGGTGGGCCGGACCTGTGGCGCTGCTTCGGGGAGGAGGCGCGCCGCCAGGTCGAGCACTTGCGCAGGCGAGCGATAGCCGAGGTGCAGCTCCTCGATGCGCGTGCCGTCGGGCGTCGGCAGGTGCGCGAACGCCTCGTCCCATCGGTCGATCGCCCACACGCCGATGCCCTGGGCGATGTCGCCGAGGATCGTCATCGAACCGCTCGGGCACCGGCGGCCGAGCATGCGCCACTGCATCGGCGAGAGGTCCTGCGCCTCGTCGACGACGACGTGGCCGTAGGTGCGGCCGGCTCCGTGGATGAGGGCTTGCGCCTCGTCGAGCAACGCCAGGTCGGCGTCGGTCCACTTGTGCGAGCGGGTCTGGCCCAGCGCGTCGCGCACGAGCGCCGCGGCGGTGACCGACGGCCACAACTGGTCGAGGGCGGCGACGAATGACTTCTCGCGGCGCACGAGCGACGCGAACGCCTGCGGGTCGCTCGCGGTGGATCGTTCGAACATCGTCTTGATCAGTAGCTCGCGCAACGTCGACCGACCACTCGCATAGGGCATGCGCCGCTCGGCGACCTGTGCGGCCAGCGCATTGGCGTCGGCGGCCGACAACCGGACCGTCCGCACGCCGGCGCGCGCTTCGATGCCGTCGACAAGGGGTCGCCGCAGTTTGCTGAGGGCGTCGGCCAGCACGGTCGCCATGCGGGCGTCACCCTTCTCGCGTTGCGTCGCCGGGTCATCGACCGCGCCCACTCGGGCGTTGGGGACGAGGTCGGCCAGCGTGACTTGCAGCACCGCCTCCTCGCCCAGCGACGGCAGCACGTGCTCGATGTACCGGAGGAAGGTTCGGTTGGGCCCGACGACGAGCACTCCAGCCCGGCTCAGTACGTCGTTGCCGTAGAGCAGGAACGCGGCGCGGTGCAGGCCCACGGCCGTCTTGCCGGTTCCCGGCCCGCCCTGCACGGCGAGAACGCCCCGCTGTTCGGAGCGGATCACCTCGTCCTGCTCGACCTGGATCGTCGAGACGATGTCGAGCATCTCGCCGGTGCGGCTGCGCTCCAACTCGACGAGCAGCGCGTCGAGGCCGCGTACTCGGACCTGTATCCCCCGGTCGGCTCCGTCTCCGCCTTCGCCTTCCTTTGAGAAAACATCATCAGCCATGGACAAGAGGCGCTTGGCGTCAGCGACGAACTGGCGCCGACGGATGAGGGCCATCGGATCGGCCACGCTGGCCCGGTAGTACGGCAGGGCGACCGGCGCCCGCCACTCGATGATCACCGGGTCGGCGTTGGCATCCTCGATGTGGCGGCGGCCGACGTACCAGACCTCGCCCGCCTCCTCGTCGATGCGGCCGAACACCAACGGCCGCAAACCCAGGTTCATCGATGCGAGCCGTCGGGCCATGAGCAGCTTGATGTCCTGCTCGCTGACCTCGTTGCCCGCCGCCAGCTCGAGCGACTCCGTGCGCTTCCGCATGGCGTCGAGACACTCATACGCCCAGTCCACATACGCCTGCTCGGTCTCTAAGTCGTCCACCGCTCCCCTTTCTCACGCCGCGCAAAGAACCCCCGACGCGGCGCGCGACGGGGGTGAATGCGGGGAAGCGGACTGTACTGCGGCGTTAGCCGGGGCGTCCGAGAATTGGCTCGGCGGCCACGGCGGCGGCGACCGGCAGCAGCTCGTCGGCCGGCAGCGGCTCGAAGCGGTCGACGGCGGCGAGCACGCGCGGCAGGAGGTGCACGTCGCCCGCCGTCGCGATGGCGTGGACGCCGGGGACCGAAAGGGTGAACCGCACGGAAGTCTCGATGTCGGCGTCGTCCTGATACGGCTCGTACCAAGTCGTTGCGTGGTGATCCGCACCCGCGGGCCACGGCCGACGGGCCACCGACTTGATGGCCATCACACCCAGGTCCCGCTCGGCGCACACCGCGAGCAACCCCTCGGCGTCGCGCCGGTACGCGTCGTCGGCCCACAGCCGGCGATTCACCGGGAACATCACCGTGTCGAGGTCGTAGCGCCGCAACGCCTCGGTGTGCGTGGCCGGCACGGTGACGTCATGGCCGGTGATGCCGACGTAGCGGCACAGCCCCTCGTCGCGCGCCTGCAAGATCGCGGCGACCGCGCCCGCCCGCGCGTCGAGCTCCTCGATGTCGCACACCGCGTGCAGCTGGTACAGGTCGAACGCATCGCATCCAAGAAGCGACAACGAGTTCTCGAGCTGGGCGCGCACCCCGTCGGGATTACGCCGCGTCGTCTTGCAGCCGATGAACAGCTCTGAGCGACGCGCCGGGATCAGCGGGCCGACGGCCCGCTCGGCCGCGCCGTACTGCGGAGCGATGTCGAGGTGGTTGACGCCCGCCGCCAGCGCCGCGTTGAACGCCGGTTCGGCGTCGCCGGTCTCACTGTTCCAGAACGCGGCGGCCCCGAGAACGGCGAGCGACGACTCGTGTCCGGTACGCCCGAGTCGTCGCCGCTGCACGGGTTAGCCGACCTTGTATTCCTTGGCCCAGTCGTTGGCGACGTCGGCCGGATCGGGCTTGTCGGCTCCGTTGACCTTCTGATTCAGCTCAACCAACTCGTCGAGGGTGAGCTTCTGCGACACCGCGTTCAGCGCGGCGGTGACGTCGGCCTTGGCCTTGTCGGTGCGCAGGACGGGAATGAGGTTCTCGGCCGGCTGGAGGTTCTTGTCGTCCTTCAGCACCACGGTGTCCGCCGGGATGTCACTGGAGAACAGCAAGGCGACGTCGATGCTGCCGTCGGTCAGCGCCTTCTTGGTGATCGGGCCGCCGCCGTCCAGCGGCTTGAACGACTTGAACTCGATGCCGTACTTGTCCTTGTACCCGGGCGCACACAGCGGCCGCGTTGGGCATTCGGGCGGACCGCCAAGGCTGAGCCGCGACGCCACCGCCGTTAGGTCCGACACCTTCTCGAGCTTGTACTTGTCGGCCGTCGCCTTGGTGACCACGAGCGCGTTGGCGTCGTAGGCCCCGGCCGGGTCGAGCGCGGTGAGGTTCTTTCCCGCGAGCAACGACCGCAGCTTGGTGACCGACGCGCTCAGATCGGTCGACGACGATCCCTTCTCGAGGTACTCGAGCAGGCTCCCGACGTACTCGGGCAGCACGTCAACCTCACCGTTCTGCAGCGCAGGCTGCACGATCTCGCGCTTGCCGAGGTGCGGCTTGACGGTGACGGTGTAACCGATCTTGCGGAGGGCGGCGGCGTAGATATTGGCGACGACGTCCTGCTCGACGAAGTCGCTCCCCGCCACGGTGATCGAGCCCTTGCTCGCGGGCTTGGTCGTGTCAGACGAGGACGAACTGTCGTCTCCGCACGCGGCCGAAACCAACGCCAAACCCGCCACCAGTGCGACCAACCAGGTCGTCTTACGCCTTGAGCGCATCAGCCAACTCCTCCTCGCCTTGGACCCGAGCGACCGTAGCCGACCGGACTCGAGCCCGGCGCTGCACGGCGCCCAACGTCACCTCGATGGCGACCGCCAACAAGGCGACGAGGAGCGCGCCCGAGAACGCCTGCGGGCTGTCTCGCTGGGCCAGCCCGTCGACGATGAATCGCCCGAGCCCGCCGCCGGCGATGAGCGCCGCCAGCGTGGCGGTGGCGACCACGTTGACGGCCGCAGTCCGCAGGCCGGCGATGACCAACGGAAGGGCGAGCGGCAACTCGACACGCCACAACACCTGTGAGCCGCTCATGCCCATGCCGCGCGCGGCCTCACGGACGTCGACGTCGACGTCGCGCACGCCGATGAACGTGTTGGTCACGATCGGCGGAACTGCGAGGGCGACCAGCGCCACGTAGGCCGGCCGAAACCCGATGCCGAACACGTTCTGGGCCAGCACGAGCAGCGCGAAGCTCGGGATGGCCCGCCCGACGTTGGCCACGTTGACCGCCACGACCCCGCCCCGGCGGATGTGACCGAACACGAGACCGATCGGCATGGCGACCAGCGCCGCGGTCGCAACCGACGCGCCGCTGAGCTCGAGGTGCTCGACGACGCGGTGGACGATGCCACCGGATCCCGACCAGTGACTTGCAGTGGTCAACCACTCGACGACCCGGCCGAGGAACTCCATCAGCGGCGCACCGCCCACGGTGTCACGACGCGCTCAACCACGATGAGGCTCACGTCAGCGAGCACCGCCAGGCCGACCGAGAGCGCGGCGCCCACCACCTCGGGTGTGCGGAAGTCGCGGTACAGGCCGTCGAGGATCAGCGCGCCGAGCCCGCCCTGCCCGATGAGCGCGGTGACGGTGACGAGACCGATCGTCGTCACCGTCGCGATCCGCACCCCGGCGAGGATCGCGGGAACCGCCAGCGGGAGCTCGACGCGAAGGAGCTGGCGCGTCGGCGTGAACCCCATCCCGCGCGCCGCTTCCTTGGCGTCTTCGGGAACGCCGTCGAGCCCGGTAACGATGTTGCGGACGAGGATCAGCAGCGTGTAGCCGACGAGCCCGATCTCCGCCGTCGTTCGCGACAAGCCGGTCCAGGGGATCAGGAACGCGAACAGCGCGAGCGACGGGATCGTGTAGAGGATGCCGGTCACGCCGAGCACCGGTCCGTAGAACCGACGGGCGCGGAATGACAGCACCGACAACGGGAGGGCGATGAGCAGGCCGATCACGATCGCGATCACGGTCAGCTCGACGTGCTGGCGCGTCGCGTTCCAGATGACGTCGCGGTGATCGGCGACCCACGACCATTTGACCCACGGGTCGCCGGCGGCCAGCACGCCGTTACCGTATCGGCGTGATCCGTCTGGAAGGCGTGACCAAGCGGTACGCCGACGGCACCGTCGCGGTCGACAACCTCACCCTCGAGATCGCCACCGGCGAGACGTGTGTCCTCGTCGGCCCGTCGGGCTGCGGCAAGACGACGACCATGAAGATGATCAACCGGCTCGTCGAGCCGACCACCGGGCGCATCTTCCTCGACGACGAAGACGTCACGACCGTCGATCCCGTGCAACTGCGGCGGCGCATGGGTTACGTCATCCAACAGGTTGGCCTGTTCCCACACCAAACCGTCGCGACCAACGTGGCCACGGTGCCGCGCCTGCTCGGGTGGGACCGCCGACGGATCGACGAGCGCGTCGACGAACTGCTCAATCTCGTGGGCCTCGACGCCGGTCGCTTCGCCCGTCGCTTCCCGCACCAACTGTCGGGCGGGCAGCGCCAGCGCGTCGGCGTGGCACGCGCGCTGGCCGCCGATCCGCCGGTGCTGTTGATGGACGAGCCCTTCGGCGCGATCGACCCGATCACGCGCGACCGCCTGCAAGGCGAGTTCGTGCGGTTGCAGCAGGAGCTGCGCAAGACCGTCGTGTTCGTGACGCACGACGTCGACGAAGCGATCCGTCTCGGCGACCGCATCGCCGTACTGGCCGAAGGCGGGCGCCTGGCCCAGTACGCACCGGCGACCGAGGTGCTCGGCGCTCCGGCCTCGCCGTTTGTCGCCGACTTCGTGGGCGCCGACCGCGGCATCAAGCGGCTCAGCGTGCTCCGCGTGAGCGAGGCCGACGTCTCGCCCGGCTCGGCCGACGGCTTGCCGGCGATCGACGTCGGCACCACCCTGCGCGATGCCCTCGCCGCCATGCTGGCCGAGGGTCAGACCGCAGTCGCCGTGCGCGGCCCGGCCGGCACACTCGGCGTGCTGAGCGCCGACGCACTGTTCGCCGCCGCCGGAAGGGCCTGAAAGTGCACAAAAGGCGCCCGTAAGTTCTGGCGGCGCGACCCGTTACCCAGAGACCGGATCCGGGTGGGAGGAGGTCACGTGGCAGCAGTGTTCCGCATTACGCCATTCCACGTGGGATGGCGTGTGGAAGGCGAGGTCTCAGGGCAGCGCAGCCAGGAGACTGTGGTCGGTGCCCGCGAGCGAGCGATCGAAATCGCTCGCTATCACGCCAAGCGGCACCATCCGTCAAAGGTGATCGTCCACCGAGCCGACGGCTCCGTGGACGAGGACATCTCGACGATCTAGGGGGCGACGCCAGGGGTACATAGGGCGCCGCTGAGGAGCGCCCTATGTACCCGGCGATCTCAGGACCGCGGCGCTATTTGTCGCCGCACTGCACCTGGACCGGTGTGTAGCCCTGGTCGGTGACAGTGACGGAGACGGACCCGCAAACCTGCTTCTTGCTCGGCGGCTTGGCCTCGAGGGTGTAGCTGCCCGGCGCCGCTTGTAGATAGAACGACCCGTTGTTGGCGGCGTTGCCGCGCGCAACCACCACGCCGTGGCTGTCGAGGAGCCGCAGCTGGGCGGGACCCGGATCGAACGAGCACGGCCGGTCGGCCGAGCAGTTCTTCTCGTACAGCACGGCACCGGCCACCCCCGTCGCGCTGATCGTCGTGAGTGTGGTCGGGACCGTCGGACCGTTGCTGGTCGACGTGCGGTCGCGCTTGGTGGTCGATGTGCGGTCGCGACGCGTCGTGGTCGTCGGGTGGTGCTTGCGCGTCGTGGTCGTCGACTTACGCGTCGCCAGCGTGTGCGTATTGGCCGAAAGCTGGCCGTTGATCGACCTCGATGGGGTCGATGAGCTACAGCCGGCCAGCGCGACGAGCGCGACGGCAAAGAGACCAAGAGAGAGCCGTTTCATGGCGAAAGCGTATCGAGCCGCCGCCGAAGAGCGAGTACCCCGAGGGCGCCAAGCACGGCGATTGCCCCGAAAACCGGCCACATCGCCCCTCGCCCGGTGACGGCGAGGGTGCCCTGGACCTGCGGCGGCGCGGCCGCGGCGCCCGACGCGCCGGCGGCGGCGAACACGACGACGTCACCTTCCATATGCGTGACCGGATTGTTGGCGCCGGCGCCGCCGTGGACGACACAGATGTAGTGGTAGGTCCCGGGCTTCGAGAACGTCGTCTTGAACGGGAAGCCCTCGGCCCGATGCACACCCGAGTCCCACAGCAGCTTGCCGTCCGATCCCTTGTCGACGGCGGTCGTCGAGTGACCGGGACAGTTCACCGGCAACGGCGTCTGGAACACGGGTGACTCGCAGCCGACGTCGGTCGGTGTCTCGTCGTACGTCCAGGTAACCGTCCCGCCTTGTTGCACCGCGATGGACGCGGGAACGAAGGCGAACGCCTTCATGCTGACGGTCGCCGCCGTCGGCGCAGCTGCCGCGTCGGCCCCGATCGGCGGCGGAATGGCGGCGGCGACGAGCGCGGCGAAGGCGGTGAACAGGAACGCGCGGCGCACGCGACGAGCTTAGGACTCGGCCCAGACGCGCCGCCGCCCCTCCCCGTGCGCAGAACGGGAAGGGGCGGACGACCGCTTGGGAGCGAGCTACTGGGTGACGCGGGCGGGAACCAGGCCGAAGGTCTTGGTCGCCGCCAGGGTGACCGCACCGAGGGCGACGAGCGCCTCGGCGACGAAGGCGAGGAACCAGACATTGGTGCCGGTACGGGCCAGCGCTTTGGCCGTCGGCGTCGCGGTGATCTGGTTGGCCAGCACCCGGCTGCCCTCGACCACATCGCCGGTGCCGCCGGTACCGAGGGCGGTGATGGCGCCGACGTGCAGGCCGTTGACGCCGCCGATCGCAGCCTCGAGAACACTGGAGGTGAGGCCACCCACGCCGCCGGCAACCTGCATGCAGGCCACGTTCAGGACCGGGCCGAGATCGAGGCTGCAGGCCGCATCAAGGACGTCGTTGTCGATGAGGGCGTTGTTGCCGACGGCCAGCAGGTACGTGCGGCCCTGGCCAGTGGCGTCGGCCTCGGAGTGCAGGATCCGGATGATCGTGCCCTCGGGACCGCCGAGGCGGACGACGACGCCGTCGCTGACGGCCTGACCGCGGCTCAGCGAGCCAACGTGCGTGGCGCTCGACGCGCTCTGGAGCACGTCGACGTGGATGAAATCGGGCTTGAGAACGTCGACCCGAGCGGCGGCCGACTGCGCACCGGCCTGGCGCTTGGTCGCGGTCTGCGACGCGGCGACGCCGTAGGGGAGCACCTGGATGCGTCCGAGCGGCGTATTACCGGTGTCGATGAGGGCGCCGGTCTTCTGGCCGTTGCCGGCCTGGGCCCCGCCGATGATGGGCTTGCCCAGGACGGACAACGGTGTCGCTGACGCCCCCGCGTTCGTGGAATTGGCGCCGGCGCCGCTCTGGCCGACACTGACGAGGTTGCCGACGGTGGCGGCCGCCCCGTCGGCCAGCGCCTGAGGGGCCGGAATCTTGACGACCGAGTCCCCCGCTCGCGCCCCGGTGGCAGCCATCGCGCCGAACAGGGTGACCCCCATGATCAGAGCGCCGATCGCTGCGAGCCGTGCCTTCATGGTTGCTCCCCTCGTACGGTCGCCGGTTGGCGGCATCCGGTACAAGACGGGCGGCACGCGTCGTGATGACGCAATTCGGAGGATTTACGTCGGCAGGGTGATGGCTCGCTCGGCGCACGCCTGGGCGACGGCCTCGGGGAAGACGTTCTTCAGCAAGAACAGATCGCGAGCCATGTTGTAGTCAGGCGCCAGCCCTTTGGCGTAGCGCTCGAAATACATGAGCTGCTTGGTGACCAACACCAGCTCACGTTGCGTCTGCGCCCCGTACTCCTGGGCCAGCTCGAGCTGGTCCTTCATCATCGAGGACAGGCTGACGTCGCCCATCTTCAGGTCGAGCATCGGCTCCATCACCATCTTGATCCGGACGGCGACCTCGTCGACGGGACCGATCTCGCTCTCGGGGCCGAGGATGCCGATGCGCTGCCACGCGCGCACGACACGCGTGTAGTCGCCGTCGATCATCGAGGTGTATTGCGCATCGCGGAGGGCGTCACGGTGATCTGGCGGCAGCTCGCCCATGATCCCAAAGTCGAGGTAGGTGGCCCGTCCGTCATCGAGTAGCCACAGGTTGCCGGCGTGAACGTCGCCGTGGAACGGACCGTGCACGAGCGCGGCTTCCATCCATACCTTCACGCCGCGCCGCAGGACGAGTTCGCCGTCGATGCCTCGCGCCCGCAGCTGCTCGAACTCGTCCAACGGCACGCCATACATCCGCTCCATGGCGATGACACGCGGCCCGCACACGTCCCAGTAGATCTCGGGGGCGGTGATCCACTCGTTGTCACCAAAGGCCGAGATGTTCGAGCGGAACCGGCTTTGCCGGTGGGCCTCGAGGGCGAAGTTCAGCTCCTCGTTGGTGACTTGGTGCAGGTCCTGCACGACGGCGACCGGATTGACGAGCTTGCCCCGCTTGGTGCGATTGATGAGCCGAGCGACGCGATACATGATCCGCAGATCGCGGTTCATGCGGTCCTTGATCGCCGGCCGCTGGATCTTCAGTACCGCCTGGCGGCCGTCGGACAACAGGCACGCGTGCACTTGGGCGATCGACGCGGCCGACAGCGGCGCGTCGTCGAACTCCTTGAAGACCTCGTCGACCGACACGCCCAAGTCCTCGGCGACGATGCGGCGCACCTGGGCGGCCGACACGGGCGGCACGTCGTCGAGGCATCGCAGACACGCGTCCGCCAATGGCTTGGGAAACACGCTGGGCGACGACGCGATCATCTGGCCCAGCTTCACGAACGTCGGTCCGAGGGCGATGAACGCGTCGACGACACCGGCGCTGGTCGCCGCCGCCCACGTCTGACCTTTCGCCCGCCCGACCCGCACGAGACGTTGGCCAACAGCCAGCACCACGGCGATCGTTCCGAGGAACGCGATCGCCGCGGCGCGGCGCAGCTCACGCCATCCGAACGCTGTCAGAGACGGGGGATGCACCGCGAGCGCCGCCGGCGGCGCGCCGTCGGCGTACGGCCCGCGAAAGTCCATGGGCCGCGAACTCTAGGGGGCGATAACCGGTGCGGCCGCCGCGGCGGCCGGCGCCCGCCGGCCCTCGGACGCCACGAAACGGTTGGCGACGTAGGCGGCGACGAGGATCGCCGTTCCGGCGAGGAGCAGCGCCAGGTGCCAGCCCGACATGAACGCGTTCTGGAACGCGCGCTGCACCTCGGCCGCCTGTTGTGCCGGCAGGCTGTGCAATGCCGCCGGGTCGAGGCGGCCGTGGCTGGACGTAGCGACGAGCGTGTCGCGGGTGGCGGCGGGAAGCGAGAGCGCGGCCAGCGCGTGCCCCATCGAGGACTTGAGTTTGGTGGTGAGCAGCGTGCCGAGGATGGCAATGCCGAGCGTGCCACCGACCTCGCGCGACGTGTTGGTGGTCGCCGACCCCAAGCCGGCCCGCTCGGGACCGACGGCGCCCATGACCGCCGCGGTCATCGGCGTCATGGTCGACGCCATGCCGATACCCATGATCGCCAAGGCGATGGCCAGCAGCACATACGGCGTTCCTGCGTTGGCTCGGCTCATGAGAATGAGCCCGGTGCCCGCAGTCGTGAGCCCGAACGTGAGCGGCCAACGCGGTCCGTACTTCTGCGCGTAGCGCCCGGCGTTGGGCGCGACGATCGTGATCATGGCGGTGAGCGGCAGCATGTGAAGGCCGGCCGAGAACGCGGAGTAGCCGCGGATCACCTGGAAGTAGAGGCTGGCGAAGAAGAACGTCCCGAACATGCCGAAGGAGATCGTGAGGGCGACAAGGCTACCGGCCGCGAACGTCGGGATGCGGAACAGGGCGAGCGGGAGCAGGGGCTCCGCCGTCGTGCGCTCCCACAGCAGGAACGCCGCGATCAGCACGGCACCGAGCGAGAGCACGCCGATGATCAGCGGGTCGCTCCATCCGTATTGGTTCGCTTCGATCAGGCCGTACGTGATCGACGTGAGCAGTCCGGTGCCGAGCAAGAGCCCGACCACGTCGAGCTTGCGAGCTTGCGGTGAGCGGGACTCGGACACCACGCGGAACGCGACCACCGCGCCAATGATGCCGATGGGCACGTTGAGGAAGAACACCGACTGCCAGCCGGCGGTCTCAACCAGCCAACCACCGAGAGTCGGACCGAGGGCTAGTGCGATACCGGACACGCCGGCCCAGATCCCGATGGCCTGGGCCCGCTCCTCGACCGGGAAGGTGACCGTGAGGATCGACAGCGTGCCCGGCATGACCATCGCCGCGCTGATGCCCTGAAAGGCGCGAGCGGCGACGAGTTGGCCGGTGGATTGCGACAGCGCGCAGAGAAGACTGGCGAGGGTGAACCCGAGCAGCCCGCCGAGGAACAGCCGCTTGCGTCCGTAGCGGTCGCCGAGGATGCCGCCGGTGAGGAGGAGCGTGGCGAAGGCGAGCACGTAGCTGTCGACGATCCACTGGAGGCCGCTGACGCCGGCGCCCAGCTCCCGGCTGATCGTGGGCAGGGCCACGTTGACGACGGTGTTGTCGAGCATGGCCATGAACAGCGCGAAGCACATGGCGAGGAGGACGAGGATCTTCTTGCGCTTGTCCGGTTCGGAGAAGGGCATGGATGTTGAAACTACGCGACCCCGATGCTTATGCCCGCTCGCTGGGCAAGACTGTGCGTATGCAGACACGGGACAGGATCTACATCGACGGCGCGTGGGTTCCCTCGGGTGGGACGGGCACGATCGACGTGGTCGACTCGGCCACCGAGGAGGTCATCGCCACCGTCCCCGACGGCGTCGCCGCCGACGTCGACCGGGCCGTGGCTGCCGCCAAAGCGGCGTTTGCCACGTGGAGCGAGACGCCGCTCGAGGAGCGCGGCAAGTATCTGCGCCGCGTCGCCGAAGGGCTCGAAGCCCGCCGGTCGGAACTGGCCGAGGTGCTCGCCCACGAACTCGGCATGCCGCTCAAGCAAGCGGCCGCGATCCAGGTGGGTTTGCCATTGCGGTCGTTCACGACCGTCGCCGACCTGATCGAGACGTTCCCGTTCGAGGAGCAGATCGGCAACGGCCTCGTCGTGCGCGAGCCGATCGGCGTCGTCGGCGCGATCACGCCGTGGAACTACCCGCTGAATCAGATCGCGGCGAAGGTCGCGCCCGCGCTGGCCGCCGGCTGTACGGTGGTGTTGAAGCCCAGCGAAGTCACGCCGCTGTGCGCGTACATCATCGCCGAGATCCTCGATGACGTCGGCCTCCCGCCCGGTGTGTTCAACATGGTGTCGGGCGTGGGGCCGGTTGTCGGTGAAGCGATCGCCGCCCATCCCGACGTCGACATGGTGAGCTTCACCGGCTCCACCCGCGCCGGCAAGCGGGTCACCGAGTTGGCGGCCCAGACCGTCAAGCGGGTCACGCTCGAGCTGGGCGGCAAGTCGCCGAACATCATCCTCGACGACGCCGACCTCGAGAAGGCGGTCACCGGCGGTGTCGCCGCTGCGTACGCCAACTGCGGGCAGACGTGCAGCGCGCTGACACGGATGCTCGTGCCCCGTTCCAAGCTGGCCGAAGCCGAAGTGATCGCGGCGCGCGTGGCCGACTCGTACACGGTCGGCGACCCGTTCTCCGAGACGAGCAAGCTCGGACCCCTCGTGTCGCGCGTACAGCACGACCGCGTGAAGGGCTACATCGACCGCGGCGTGGAGGAGGGCGCCCGCCTGGTCGCCGGCGGGCCGGGCCTGCCCGACGGTGTCGACCGCGGCTTCTTCGTGCGCCCCACGGTGTTTTCCGACGTGCGCAACGACATGGCCATCGCCCAGGAGGAGATCTTCGGGCCGGTGCTGTCGATGATCCCCTACGACACCGAGGAGGAGGCCATCGAGATCGCCAACGACACGATCTACGGCCTGGCCGCCGGCGTGTGGGGCGGCGATCCCGAGCGGGCGCAGCGAGTGGCGCGCAAGTTGCGCAGCGGCCAGGTCAACGTCAACGGCGCCCGGTCGAGCGAGCCGACACCGTTCGGCGGCTACAAGCAATCCGGCAACGGCCGCGAGTGGGGCAAGTGGGGCCTCGAGGAGTACCTCGAGGTCAAGGCCCTTCAGATCTGAGCGACGTCAACTCTCGTAGTCGACGGTAACGGCCCGTTCGCTGACCGAACGCATGTAGAGCGCCACCTCGCGGTGGAACGGGTCGTCCTGATACGTGGCCAGGTCCTCGAGTGAATCGAGGGTGCCGATCAGACCGATGTCGTACGAGCGCTCGGAGTGCAGGGCGTCCACGCCGACATCGAGCGTCCGCAGCACGGGAACGTTGCCGTCGAGTGAGCGCAGCCGCCGCACCGCTTCGTCGAGGTCGGCGCTCGGATCCTTGAGCTTGAACAAAACGACGTGGGTGATCACGTCAGCAAGTCTGCCCGAGCAGACGGGTGCGCAGGTTGGCGATGGCGTCGACGATGAGCTGTTCGTCACCAATCTCCTGGCCGTACACCACGGCGTGCACCGGCCCCAGCTGTTCGTAGAAGCGGACCCGCGCCTGGCTGACGGGATCAAGGTACGCGTTGATGGCCGCCCTCGTCGCCGCCGACCCACCGGTGAGGTCGACGCCGACGAAGTCGATCGCCGCGTCTCCGACCGTCGCGTCGCCAAAATCGATCATGCCGATGAGGGCTCGCGTCGTCCGGTCCATGAGCAAGTGCTCGGCGCCGAGGTCGCGATGCACGAGGACCGGCGTGACCGCGTCCCAGTCGTCGGCGAAAAAGCGATCGAAGGCGACGTCGAGCGCGTCAGCCACGTCGCTGTCGAGCAGCGGTGCGACGCACGCGTCGCTCGTCGCGCGTAGCTCCTTGTACGAGTCGAGCCAGCCGGCAATCGTCGGATCGGCGTCCAGCAAATGGGCGGCGGTGCCCGCTGGGAACGCGTGGAGGGCACGAATCGCGGCGCCGATCGACGGCGCATCGTCACCGCTCACGTAGGCGTGGCCGGGTACGCGCTCGTAGCCCATGTAGCGCCGCCCTTCGAACTCGCCGACCCAACGCGGATGGGGCACGGCGAAGGGAACCGATTCCTGCAGGGCAGGCAACAGACGCTCCTCGCGTTGCACACTCGCCACGACCTCCGGCCGCCGCGGGAACCGGAAGATCCACGCGCCGTCGACGTCGAATACGTCGCTGTCCCAGCCTTCGTTTATCGGCGTGATGATGCGCGCGTTGACATTCAGGTCGCGAAGCAGGTCGGCGACGAGCGCGGTGGAGGTCGGAATGCCTTGACGCTACGCGCCGACTGCGTCGCCGGCCTAGGCGCCAACAGCGTGAAAGCCGCCGTCGACGTGGATGATCTCGCCCGTCGTCGCCGGGAACCAGTCGGAGAGGAGGGCGATACACGCACGGGCCACCGGCTCGGGTTCAGTCACATCCCATCCGAGCGGAGCGCGGGCCGTCCACACGTCCTCGAACTTCGAGAACCCGGCGATGCCGCGGGCGGCAACGGTGCGCACCGGCCCGGCCGCGACCAAGTTGACCCGGATCTGCGACGAGCCGAGATCGCGGGCGAGGTACCGGGCGGTCGCCTCCAGCGCGGCTTTGGCGACGCCCATCCAGTCGTACTGGGGCCACGCTTGGGCGGCGTCGAAGTCGAGCCCGACGATCGATCCGCCTTCGGCCTTCATGAGTGGGGCGGCGGCCACGGCCAGCGCCTTGAGCGAGAACGCCGATACGTGCATGGCGATGCTCACGTCATCCCACTGCGACGCCAGGAAGTTGCCGCCGAGACACGTCTCGGGCGCGAACGCGACCGCATGGAGGACGCCATCGAGGCCGCCCCACCTGCGATCGAGCTCGGCTGTCAATGATTCGAGGTGCGACGGATCGGTGACGTCGAGCTCGAGGATGTCGGGCGGCGACGGCAGACGCTTGGCCGCCCTCTCGGTGACGCGCATGGCCCGGCCGAACGACGTGAGGACGATCTCGGCGCCCTGTTCCTGGGCGACGCGCGCGGTGTGAAACGCGATCGACGAGTGGTTGAGGACGCCGGTGATCAGGAGTCGCTTGCCGTCGACGAGTCCGTTGGTCATAGCGGAATGTTCGCGTGGCGGCGGCGAGGAAGGTGCTCCCGCTTGGCGGCCAGCGCGTCGAGCGTCTCGGCGATCAGGGCACGGGTGTCGTCGGGCGCGACGATCGCGTCGACGTAGCCGCGCTCGGCCGCCATCCGTGCGTTGCAATAGCGCAGCTCGTAGTCGGCTTCGAGGTCGACGCGCCGGGTCGGGTCGGCCGCCAGCTCGCGGCGGAAGAGGATGTTGACTGCACCGGCCGGGCCCATCACCGCGATCTCCGCGGTGGGCCAGGCGAGGCACAGGTCGCTGCCCATCGGGCGCGAGTCCATGACGATGTACGCGCCGCCGAACGCCTTGCGGAGGATCACGCACACCCGCGGCACGGTGGCCGCCGCGTATGCGTGAGCGAGCTGCGCCCCGTGGCGAATCATCCCCCGCCACTCGATGTCCTTACCGGGCTGGAACCCGGGGGTGTCGACGAGGGTCACCAGCGGAATGTTGAACGCGTCGCACCACTGCACGAGACCGGCGCCTTTCTGCGACGCAGCGATGTCGAGCGTGCCAGCGAGCTGGCAGGGCTGGTTGGCGACGATCCCTACCGGCACGCCGTCGACGCGAGCCAGACCGGTGACGAGGTTGGGCGCGAAGCGGGCGCGCAGCTCGAGGAACGATCCAGCGTCGACGATGCCGTCGACAACGGCGCGTACGTCGTAGGACGCATTGGGCGTCGCCGGAACAACGTCGGCTGCCGATGCAATCGGTGCGGCGGCCTCGCTGTTATCCGGCATCGTCATGCAGTTGTCGGGGACGTACGACAGCAAGGCCGCCAGCGCGTCGAGCGCGGCGTCCTCGTCGTCCACCACCAGGCTGGCCACGCCGCTGCGTGTGGCGTGGATCGCCGCACCGCCGAGCCGATGATGGTCCACGTCCATACCCGAGAACGCAGCAACCGCGTCGGGCCCGCTCACGTAGGCAAAGGCGTCGGTGGTCATCACGACCGCATCCGCGAGGCCGAGCAGCAGCGCGGGTCCCGACACACACGGGCCCACGACCGCGAGCAACACCGGTACCTGGCCCGATGCGGTCGCCAGGGCCCGCGCCACCGTTCCCCACGCGTGGAGCGCGGCGACACCCTCGGTGACGTCGGCGCCCGACGAGTCGATGACGCCAATGATCGGGACGCCGGCATCGACGCCCGCCTCAATGACCCGGCGCATCGTGTCGCCCTCGACGGTGCCGATGGCGCCGCGATGTTTGCCGCCGGCCAGACGGAACCAGGCAACGCGGCGGCCGTCGATCCGCCGTAGTCCCGCGTCGACCGCGCCGCCCCGCTCGGCGGCGAGGGTCAGCACGAAACGATCAACGAGGCGTTGTGGCCACCGAAGCCGAATGAATTGGAGATCGCGATCGTTTGCTCGATTGACCGCGGCTGTCCGGCCACGACGTCGACCGTGATCTCCGGATCGGTACGTTCGTGGTTGGCCGTCGGCGGCACGAGCCGGTTGGCGCAGGCCAGGAGCGCGGCCACGCATTCCACCGCGCCGGCTGCGCCGATGAGGTGGCCGGTGACGCCCTTGGTCGACGTCACCGGTGTGTTTTCGCCAAACACCTTGCTGATCGCCGCCGCCTCGGCCGCGTCGTTGAGGGGTGTCGACGTGCCGTGCGCATTGACGTGCCCGACGGCGTCGGGCGCCAGCCCGGCGTCCTCGAGAGCAAGCTGCATGCACGCGACGGCGCCAGCACCACCGGGGGCCGGTGCGGTGATGTGGTGGGCGTCGCAGTTGCGGCCGTACCCGAGCAGCTCACCCTTGATCGCCGCGCCGCGAGACTCGGCGTGAGCCCACGACTCCAAAACGAGGATCGCCGCGCCCTCACCCATGACGAAACCGTCGCGATCGGCGTCGAAGGGCCGCGACGCGGCGCCGGGATCGTCGGCTCGGTTGCTCAGCGCGCCCATGCGATGGAACGCGGCCAAGGCCAACGGTGTGATCGCCGCCTCCGTGCCGCCGACGACGACGACGTCGGCGCTGCCCTCACGGATGAGGCGCACCCCTTCGCCGATGGCGTGAGCGCCCGCCGCGCAGGCGGTCGACACGCAGAGGTTCGGGCCGCTGAAGCCGTACTGGAGCGCGACCAACGCCGCGGTGGCGTTGGGCATCATCATCGGCACGAACATCGGGCTCACCCGGGTCGGGCCCTTCTCCAGGTAGACCCGTTCTTGCTCTTCGTGGGTGGACAGCCCGCCCACGCCGGTCCCGACGATCACACCGCAGCGCGCCGGGTCGACGGGCGCGTCAGCCAACCCGGCGTCGGCGATGGCGTCCATGGCGGCCGCCAGCCCGAGCTGCGCGACGCGATCGGCCCGCCGCGCGTCCTTCACGCCCATGTACGCGACGGGATCGAAGTCGCGGATCTGGCAGGCCAGCGACACCGGATGGTCGGTCGTGTCGAACGCGTCAATGGCCGCACCAGTACCGCGGCCGGCGAGCAGCGTCGACCACAACGTGTCGACGTCGAGCCCGGCCGGCGTCTTCACGCCCATGCCGGTGACGGCGACGCGCCTACTCATGTCTCCCGCTCGTCTTCCGTCTTCGCCTCCGACTCGCTCACGATGCCTTGGCGGCGAGCTTGTCGAGGAGCAGCGTGAGCGCGTCGCCAACCGTGCCGATGCCCTCGAGGTCTTCCTCGGGCACGGCGATGTCGAGACGCTCCTCGAGCGCCATCACCACCTCGACGAGGTCGAGGCTGTCGGCGTCGAGGTCGTCCTTGAACGACGCGCCCTCGACAACGGCATCGGGTTCGGCGCCGAGCACCTCGACGGCCACGTCTCGGAGCGTGGCGAATACGTCTTCCTTGTTCATCTTGTCTCCTCTGTTAGCGACCCATTGACAGTCCGCCGTCGACCGGCACCACGGCACCCGTGATGAATCCGGCGGCGTCAGAACACAAAAACGCGATCAGGGCGGCGACTTCCTCGGCGGTGCCGAAACGACCGAGCGGGACCGACGCGGCCAGGTCGGCGCGGCGGGCCGCCGGCAACTCGTCGGTCATGGCCGTGGCGATGGGCCCCGGCTCCACGACGTTGCTCGTGATCGAGCGCGACGCCATCTCCCGCGCCACCGAGCGGCCGAAACCAACGAGGCCGGCCTTGGCGGCCGCGTAGTTCGCCTGGCCGGCCGAGCCCATGGCGCCGGCGACCGACGCGACGTGCACGATGCGACCGAACCGGCCCTTCATCATTCCGGGCAGCGCGCGTCGCGTCGCGACGAACGCGCCGTCGAGGTTGGTACGCAGGACGTCACGCCATTGGTCGTCGCCCATGCGCACGAGCAGGCCGTCCCGCGTGATCCCTGCGTTGTTGACGAGGATCTCGACGGGGCCCAACTCGGCTTCGACGGCGGCAAAGGCGGCGTCGATCGACGCCGCGTCGGTCACGTCGGCCTGGACGGCCAGCGCGGCGCCACTGCCCTCGGCGTCGCTGCGGGCGCAGATCGCCACCCGATGACCGTCGGCCGCCAGGGCGCGCGCCGTGGCCGCGCCGATGCCGCGCGAGCCGCCGGTCACCAGTGCTACCCGTCCACCCATCTAGGCCGCCTCCCACCTGAACACCGCGCTGGCCCAGGTCATGCCGGCGCCGAAGCCGCTGAGCAGCACGAGGTCGCCGTCGTGGATGCGACCAGCATCGGCCGCCTCGGCCAGCGCGATCGGGATCGACGCGGCCGACGTGTTGCCGTACCGATCGATGTTCACGACGGTGCGATCGCGCGGGATGCCGAGGCGCTCTGTGGCCGCGTCGATGATGCGGACGTTGGCTTGGTGCGGAACGAACACATCGACGTCGCCCGCGCCGAGACCGGCGCGATCGAGAGCCGTGCTGGCGGAGTCGACGACGGCGCGCACGGCTCGACGAAAGACCTCGCGGCCCTCCATCCGCAGCCACTTCTCCCCTGGCGGGATCTCGAGCAAGTGGGCGGCGGAGCTGTCACAGCCCGTGTCCCACCCGAGCAAGCCGTTCCCGCCCTCGAGCAGGAGTAGGGCGCCGGCGCCGTCTCCAAAGAGCGGGCGGGTGGCCCGGTCGGCCGGATCGACGATTCGGGTGAGGGTCTCGGCGCCGATCACGAGCCGGGTGCCTGGTAGCGATGCAGCCGCGACCAGCGCGTACACGAAGCCCGCGCAGGCGGCGCCGACGTCGAAGGCGCCGCAGCGCAGACCCAGACCGCCGTGCACCAACGACGAGGTCATCGGGATCTGCTGGTCGGGCGTGGCCGTGGCCGTGATCAGCGTGTCGATGTCATCGGGCACGAGCTGCGCCGACTTCAGCGCTGCCGCACCAGCCGCCACCGCAAGCGACACCGTGGTGTCCTGCGGTCCGGCCACCCGTCGCTCGCGGACGCCGGTCCGCTCGACGATCCACGCGTCGGTGGTGTCGAGGCACGCTTCGAGGTCGGCGTTGGTCAGCACGCCGTCGGGCACCGCCGCGCCCCATCCGCCAACTCTCACGCGCTCACGCCGCCGCCGACGATGTTCGCAACCACACGACCGGCTGGTCCTCACGGACCCGCTCGCCGTCGTGGGCCATCAGCCCCATGAAGAAGCCGGTAAAGGGGCTGGTCACCGGGGTGGTGCCCGCAGTCGTCTCGACCAGGCCGACGACTTGGCCGGCGTAGACGACCTCACCGTCGGCCGTCACCGTCTGCGGCGGTGCCGGCCGGAACACCCCGGCGACGGGCGCAATCACGATGCGTTCGGGGACCAGAAGTTGCTCGCCGGGGAGGACGTCGACGCTCACTGGTCCACCATCCTTCGGATGGCGGCCCAGCCTGTATTTGCCCGATCGCCTTCCGGCTTCGCCTTCGGCTCACTCACGCGGCTGACGCACCCACGGTCGGTGCGTTCACGACGCGGCATTCGATGTCGGGGACGGTGCGTTTGGCCATCGCCGCGAGGGTCCCCGGCCCGCCCATCTCGACGAGTTCGGTCGCGCCCAACGCCACCAACGCCAACTGTGAATCCCGCCAGCGCACAGGGGAGACGATGTGATCGACCAGCCGCGAGCGCCACCCTTCGGCGTCGCGATGGGGCGCGGCGTCGGCATTGCCGACGACCGGCACCCGGCCGGTGCTCAGCTCGATGCCGTCCAGGGCGGCGACCAGCCCGTCACGGGCGGGATCCATCAGCGGCGTGTGGAACGCGCCGCCCACGTTGAGGCTGACGGACTTACGAACGCCCAGCTCCTGGGCCCGGTTCGTGGCTGTGTCGACGCCGGCGGGCGTCCCGGCGATCACGACCTGACCCGGTGCGTTGTCATTGGCGACCCACGCGGCCGACGGCGCGGCGGCACAGGCACTGGTGGCCTGATCGATCGTCCCGCCGAGGAGGGCGGCCATCCGACCGGGGTGGGCGTCGGCCGCCGCCTGCGTCGCGTCGGCCCGTTGCGCGGCGAACCGCACGCCGTTGTCGATCGAGAGCACGCCGGACGCCACCAGCGCCGTGACCTGGCCGAGCGAGTGACCGGCCATGGCGACCACGCTGTCGTCGTGACGGAGCGGGTCGCTTTCCCACGCAACGAGTGAGGTGAGCAGAACCGCGAGCTGCGCGTCCCGGGTGCGAGCGAGCCGCTCGGCGTCGGCGGTCAGCAGCAGCGCGGCGAGGTCCTCGTCGAGCACATCGCTGGCCCGGTCGACGATCCACCAGCCGGGCGCGTCGCGCCACGGCACGCCCATCGCCACCGTTTGGCCGCCCTGGCCCGGAAAGACCACGGCCACTCCACCCATGAACCTGTCCGACCTACCCACGAGGCGAAGAGTTACACGTCTCTTCGTAAGTTTTGAGACAATGGTTTAAACGTTGAGTTAAACGTCAGAACGGAGGCGGGGTGGAGTACCGGGTCGAGGATCTGGCCGAAGCCGCAGGCATCTCGGTCGAGCTGCTGCGGTCGTATCAGTCTCGGGGCCTTCTACCCCCGCCTCGTCACGAGGGCCGCGTCGCGCTGTATGGCGCGCGCCATCTCGACCGGTTGCGGTTGATTCGTGAGCTAAAGGACCGCGGGTACTCGCTCAAGATGGTGGCCGCCTCGCTGAGCGAGGAACGCCCGCCCGACGAGCTCATCGAGTCACGTGAGGAGTTGCTCACCCACCGCGACGTGGCCGAGCGCACCGGCGTCCATCCCGCGGTGTTGCGTTCGCTCGAGGGCTCGGGCGTGCTGCGGCCCCGCCGGTTCGACGGCGAGCTGCGGTACACCGACGCCGACGTGCGGGCGGTCCGTATGTTGCTCACGCTCCTTGGCTACGGCCTGCCGCTCGAGGAGTTCCTCGATGTGGCCAAAGTGCAGATCGAAGCCAACGATCGCGTTGCGGCGGCCGCGGTCAACCTCTTCCTGCACAACGTGCGCGAGCCGCTTCTGGCCGGTGAGCTCGGGCAGCGGGCCGAAGCCGAGCGGTTGGTCGCCGCCCTGCGGCTGATGCTCCACGGCGCGACGGCGATGGTCGGCTACCACTTCCAGCGGGCGGTCCTCAATGCCGTGCAGGAGGAGCTCGAGCGCACCGGGACCAAAGCCGAACGCGCCGCGCTGCGGCGTGAGCTGCGACGGCGAGGCCTGGAGGCGGTCGCGCCGCTGTGAGTGATCGCGACTGGGTCGCACTGCTCCCCCACCGGCCGCCGTTCCGCTTCGTCGATGCGGTGGACGAGTGCACGCCGGGCGAACGGGTCCGCGCCCGCTACCGCGTCACCGGTGACGAGCCGTTCCTCGCCGGGCATTTCCCGGGCAACCCGGTGTTCCCCGGCGTCATCCAGCTCGAAGCGCTGGCCCAGGCCGGCGCCGTCGCCCTCCTCAGCGACCCGCGATACGAGGGCAAGCTCCCGCTATTCGGTGGCGTCGAGGACGTCCGTTTCCGGCGGGTCGTGCGTCCCGGCGACGAGTTGGCGCTCGACGTCACCCTCGAACGCCTCAGCGCCCGCGGTGGCTGGGGTCGCGGCCAAGCCACCGTCGACGGCGACGTGACGTGCGCCGCCCGCCTCCTCTTCGCCCTGGCCCCCTCCCCCTGATCGACTTTGTTGCACTTGTCGTTCTCCCAGAGCGACAAGTGCAACAAAGTCGTAGCCGTTAGGGCAGGGGGACCGTCCCGGTGGGGCGGAGGAGGGCTTCTTGCTGGATCGAGGCGACGAGGACGCCGTCGGCCGTGTGCATGGTGCCGCGAGCGAGGCCGCGCGCGCCGTAGTTCGAGACGGGGCCGACGTCGAACAGCAACCACTCGTCGGCCCGGAACGGCCGGTGGAACCACACGGCGTGATCGAGGCTTGCGCCCATGAACGCCCGCATGTCGGCCACGTTGGGCCGCGCGCTGCCGACGACACCCATGTCGGAGATGAACGCCAACGCGCAGGCGTGGAGCTGCGGGTCGTCAGGCAGAGTGCCGCCGACCCGCACCCAGAAGGGATGGAGCGCGAAGCCCATCTGTGACCGGCCGGCGGCCGGTCGCAGCTCGAACGGCATCATCGACTCGAACTGGGCGAGCGGCGAGCGGGTGGCGTCGACATCGTCGGGCCCCGGGATGTCGTCGCGAGCGGGGAGCTGCCAGTCCTCGCCCTCCTCAGGGCTGTGGAACGACGCCGCCAGGAAGAAGATCGCCTCGCCGCCTTGGGTTGCCGTCACCGCCCGGGTGGTGAACGAGCGACCGTCGCGGATGCGGATCACATCCAGCACGAGCGGCACGCCCGGTCGGCCCGGGCGAACGAAGTAGGCGTGGAACGAGTGCGGCGGCCGTGACTCGTCGACAGTCAGCGTGGCGGCGCGCAGACTCTGAGCGGCCACCTGGCCACCGAACAGCCGGCCCGGCCCGTCGCTCGGTGTGACCGCCTCGAAGCGGTCGCGGCCCTTGCTCTCCAGGGCAAGCAGGCGTTGGATGCGGTCGGATGCGTCGCTCACGGCGGGCAAGTTCTAACGTCCGGCCGTGCCTCGCGACAACACGGCCGACGCGCACGACCGTCCGCTCCTGCTCGATGAGCTGGGCGAGCGACTCGACCGCTTCCACGTCCTAGCCGCCAGCGATGACGTGGCGGCCGACGCCTTGCTCAACGAGTTGGGCGGGTCGGGTCGGGTTGAGCGCGAGATGTTGACCGAGCTGTCGGCCGCTCGGCCGCTCGCCCATCCCGAGCGCGTGGCCGAGGCGCACGCGGTCGCCATGCGCGCCCTCGAGGTGCTGTCCCGCAACGGCGCCCGTCCACCGAGCCAGCTTCGGCTCGGGCCGCTGACGGGCGTGGCCCGCTACGTCGTCCAGCAGGTAATCCGCTACATCGTGCGCGACCACCAGACGCGGATTGCCGACGCGATCCGCGACCTCTACGCCCGCCGCCTGGGCTGGATGCCGACCACGGACAAGAACCGCATCGTGCTCGTCCGCGCCCGGCTCGACCTCGAGCGGGCCAGCGCTTCCTACAAGAAGAAGGCGAACGGGATTCCAACCTTCCTGGTTGGCGGCGCCGCCGTGTCGTCGCTGGCCCAAGGCGCCCGCTCGGGCGTTAGCGCGACGAGCGGCTCGCGCGCCGCGGTCATCGCGCTGGGCGTCGTGACGTTCCTGCTCCTCGCCGCCGCGTCGTGGGCCATCCTGCGCGGGGCGGCGATCGCCCGCCGGCGCATCCGGCTCACCGTCGACCGACCGCTCGACGCGCTGTGGGAAACGGTTGGCTGGTGCGGCAACCCGCCGCGCGACTCGGCCCGTTCGTTCGCGGTCATCGCCATCGCCCTCTCGGTGGTCGCCGGAGCGCTGAAACAACACGTGACGGTGGTGTTCAGCCTCCTGTGACCGACCGGTAATGACGCCGAGTCCCCCATCGC